>JAEEGK010014557.1_pt1 | contig 17566 bp, 18 predicted proteins | sample 8958771 | NCBI WGS metagenome assembly JAEEGK01 (sample SAMN16246547, study PRJNA631951) | gut metagenome | biome: gut microbiome; feature: rumen; material: SC-attached | host: Bos | place: Iran: Karaj | collected 2018-10
GGCTGAAAATAACCTGCTTCGGCTGCTTACCGCACGGATACACGCCGATTTTTTCAAACTCAGGCTGAAGCGCGGCTTCTGCAAAACACACAAGACCGAAAAAAACTGAAATAAGACAAAAAAGCAATCGTTTCATGCCTGAATCTTACCTTCAAATGCTGATATTAACAACTGCTTTCGATTCTGAAACCCCAAGATGCTGAAACATTCGACCGTAGCGAGCGTGCGGCCGATGCGAAGCGTTCAGCATGACAGCATGATTGAATTATCTGACCCTTGCCAGATAAACGCTGCCGTGCTGTTTGAGCCAGACGGAACAACGGCGATAATCAGGGAAAATGCTCAAGACTTCGGCGTAAAATGCTTTTGAATGGTTCATGTGGCGGCGGTGGCAAAGCTCATGCACAACCACGCTGTCTAGAATTTCAGGCGGCATAAGCACAAGCAGGCAATTGAAGTTGAGGTTGCCGCGCGCGCTGCAGCTGCCCCACCGCGATTTCTGCAATCTTATCGAGATTCTGCCGTAAGAGATGCCCGAAAGCTTTGAGTAATGCGCCACTCGCTCCGGGATGATTTCTTTCGCTCTTTTTCTAACTGACGCAAGCTCTTCAGCTGAAAAAAAGCCGAGCCGCTCAACTTCTTGCCGGGCGGCGGCGGCTTCTTTAAGCTTTTTGTCAAGCCAGCCTTGCTTTTCAGCCAGAAACTTGCTGATTGCGGCATCGCTCATAAAAAGCGGCGCTTTTACCAGAACCGCGCCGTCATCGCTTATGCACAAACTTATTGAGCGCCGCCTTGACCTTTGGATTCTGCATTCAGGCGGCGCGTCTCCGTTGCGGCCGCTTTTAGAAAAGCTCAGCATTTTTTAAGCATCTTCTCCGCGCCGTGTTTATGTTCCGCCAAAAGATTGTCAAAATCGTAATCAGATTTTATCTTGTCGAGAATCACCGAAACGATGTTGTAGACATCACCTTTCAGCTTATAATTTGCAGGCGAAACAAAATTGACGCGCCCGTCAAGAATCAGCTGCTCTGCCTTGCGCTGCTTTTTTGCGTCGCCGGGCTTATAGACCGCAACTGAATAGCCGCCGTTCTGCTTTACAAGCTTCATGCACGGAATATCAGTTTCGCCATCGCCGAAATAAATCATGCGCTTGAACGGCACCGGCCTTTCGTTGTCAGGCACGAATTTGTTTATCTCAACTGAATCGCTGATTTCTTTTATGCCTTTGTTAATCTTAAAGATGAACTGCGTCTTTGTTGTATAGTCAATCGCCACACCCGGCCACACGGCGATTCCGTCTGAGTTGTATAAAAAGGAACACGCAAAAATCTGCTCAAATTCAGCCGCAATCGACGTGCCTTCAATCATCTCTTTTAAGCCGGAAGAATTTATGTAATGCTTTATCTCAAGCCCCTTCGATTTTCCGTATTCGTTTATAGCCTTGAACCAGGCGGCAACGCCCTCAAAAAGCTCAATCTCTTTGCCGAACTGCGTGAACGACTTGCGCGAAATCGAAATATTTCGGTACTTCGCCTCGTCAAGCATTGTCTTCATGTAGCAGAGAATGCTGCTCGCGTCATTGTCTTCAGAAAGCTTGTTCGCCTTTTGCCAGAATTCGCCCGCGCTCATGTTCAGCGCCTTAATAAAGCTGAATTCCTGCATGTTGCCGGGCGAAAGCGTGCCGTCAAAGTCATAAATCAATGCCACCACAGGCTTGTCGTTAGTCTTCATAAGCACATGATACCCCTCTTCCGCGTTTTTTGCCATGATTTTATTTGTAAGGTGATGCCGGAAGTGCAACGATTTTTGAGGAAGTTGTGGTATAATAAAAGATAGCAATGGAGGTGAAAAAATGAGTTATGAAACAGTTTTGACACAAGTCCGTGAGGCTCCGGAAGCATGTCTTGATGAAATTTCCAATTACATTGAATATGTGGTCTATCGGTACACAAAGCAGGAGCAGAAAAAGCAAAACCCAAAAGGCAACTTATCAAAATATTTTGGATTGATGGATTTGGGCGATGGGCTTGCAATTCAAAAGGAAATGCGCGATGAGTGGAATTGACTTCCTTGCCGACACGAATGCAATTATTTATCTTTTGTCAGGCAAGTCATATATGAAGCAGTACGAAGATGCTCGACTTGGTGTTTCCGTCATCACGGAGATGGAACTTTTGTCGTTTCCGCGCATTACACCAACAGAGTTAAGCAATCTTAAGGCTTTGCTTTCTGATTGTATAATTTTTCCTTTGGACACCGCCGTCAAAGACCGGGCAATTCATATCCGCCGCACTTATGGTACAAAACTCCCCGATTCAATCGTTGCCGCAACATCTTTGGAATGTGCCGTTCCGCTAATCACAGCGGATAAAGGCTTCAAGAAAATCTTAGAACTTGATTTACGCCTTCTTGAGCCAGAAGCACAATAACAGACACCTCATGTAACCACAATCACACAAAAAAAGGCTGTCCGATTTCTCAGACAGCCTTTTGTCATTCCGTCATTTCAGGAATTAATACATTCCGTCCATGCCGCCCATTCCGCCGGCTGGCATAGCTGGAGCCGGGTTCTTTTCAGGAATATCTGTGATTGCACATTCTGTGGTAAGAAGGAGGCTTGCAACAGAAACGGCGTTCTGCAAAGCTGAACGTGTTACCTTTGCCGGGTCGATGATTCCAGACTCGAACATGTCTTTCCATTCCATCTTAGAAGCGTCGAAGCCGATGCCCTTCTTTTCGTTCTTTGCACGGTCTGCAATAACTGCGCCGTCAACGCCAGCGTTTTCTGCAATCTGGCGGATTGGCTCTTCGAGAGCGCGCTTAACAATCTTGAAGCCGACTTTTTCGTCGTCTGAAAGGCCTGATTCGTCAGCCTTGTCGAGTGCTTTTGAAGCCTGAATAAGTGCAAGGCCGCCGCCTGCTACGATGCCTTCTTCGAGGGCTGCGCGTGTTGCAGAAAGAGCGTCTTCAACTCTGTGCTTCTTCTCTTTCATTTCAACTTCTGTAACAGCACCGATGTTGATAACTGCTACGCCGCCAGCGAGCTTTGCAAGGCGTTCCTTGAGCTTCTCTTTGTCATATTCGCTTGAAGATTCTTCAATCTGAGCCTTAATCTGAGCGATGCGGTCTTTGATTTCTTTTTCTTTGCCTGCACCGTCGATGATTGTTGTGTTGTCTTTGTCAATCTTAACAGACTTAGCCTTGCCGAGCTGTGAAATGTCTGTGTTCTCAAGCTTGAGACCGAGGTCTTCTGTAATAACTTCGCCGCCTGTAAGAATGGCGATGTCTTCGAGCATTGCCTTGCGGCGGTCGCCGAAACCAGGAGCCTTAACAGCGCAAGTCTTGAGTGTGCCGCGGATGCTGTTCACAATCAATGTTGCAAGTGCTTCGCCGTCGATGTCTTCTGCAATGATGAGAAGCTGCTTGCCTGTCTGGGCAACTTTTTCGAGAAGCGGAAGCAAATCTTTCATGTTAGAGATTTTCTTGTCGTGGATGAGGATGAGACAGTCGTTGAAAACTGTTTCCATTCTGTCGCGGTCTGTAACGAAATAAGGCGAAATGTAGCCGCGGTCAAACTGCATACCTTCAACAAAGTCTGTAGTTGTTTCCATTGTCTTGGCTTCTTCAACTGTAATAACGCCGTCTTTGCCGACCTTTTCAATTGCTTCAGCAAGAATCTTGCCGATTTCTGCATCGTTGTTTGCAGAAACAGAAGCAACGTGTGAAACTTCTTCTGAACCTTTGATTTCTTTTGAATTCTTCTTGATTTCTTCAACAGCAAGAGCCGTTGCTTTATCCATACCGCGTTTAAGTTCAATAGGTGTCATGCCGGCTGCTACAGCTTTAAGGCCTTCGCGGACCATTGAATATGCAAGAACTGTTGCGGTTGTTGTTCCGTCACCGGCAACATCGTTTGTCTTTGTTGCAACTTCTTTCAAGAGCTGTGCGCCCATGTTCTCAAAATGGTCTTCAAGTTCAACTTCTTTTGCAACAGAAACACCGTCTTTTGTTACAGTCGGTGCACCGAATTTTTTGTCCAATAAAACATTGCGGCCTTTCGGGCCGAGCGTAACTTTTACTGCGCGTGAAATCTGTTCAACACCAGAAAGCAGCTTTTTGCGAGCTTCTTCGTTAAAAAGCAATTCTTTTGCCATTTTTCGTATATCTCCTTAAAAATGATAGGCTTTTCAAAAGCGTATTATCTGCGCCTTTCTTACTTTTATAATCTAAAAATACTGATTTAATATCAAAACGGCAAGAGAAAAAACTAAAACAAGCAAAAAATAATTCAAGCGGAAACCCTTATGTACTTGCTGATTTCGATAAATAAATATAGAATAAGACAACAGTACAAGATATCCGGGGGCTTAAATGAAAACTATAACGGTGTGCATGGGCAGTTCATGTTTCAGCAGAGGAAATTCAAAGAACACTCAGATTATTCAAAAATTCATAGAAGAATATAACTTGTCTGATTCAGTTCAAGTGCGCGGCTGCCTATGCGAAGGCGAATGTAAGCATGGCCCGAATATCCGCATAGACGACAAGCTTTTTTCAAATGTCTATTCAGAAGGCTTAATAGATTTGCTTCAGCATGAACTCTTACAGGAGAATCCGCAATGAATTTTCTCTATCCAATTTATACAGAGCAGACTGAATGTCAGGACTGCTACAAATGTATACGTCAATGCCCTGTCAAGGCAATCCGTGTAGAGAACGGCCATGCAATGGTCGTTTCAGAGCTTTGCATAATGTGCGGAAACTGCGTAATCAACTGTCCGGCAAAAGCAAAGCATGTGCGTGACGACATTCAAAAAGCAAAACAGCTTATTCGCTTAAAGAACCGCGTAATTGTCTCACTTGCACCGTCTTTTGCTTCTGAATTTTCGGAATATTCGCCAGAACAGATTGTCGCCGCGCTAAAAAAGCTCGGCTTCTGGGGTGTTTCAGAAACGGCTCTGGGCGCAGATTTTGTCTCTTCTCATCTTTCAGAAGAATTCAACAAAATGGTAAAAAACAAAAACGGACAGAAGCTTTTTCTTTCTTCGGCATGCCCGTCTGTAGTTGAATTCATCAAGCAGTACATGAGCAGTTATGCGCCTTACATAACAGACTGCGCTTCGCCGCTTTTGGCACATGCGCGCTACTTAAAGAAAATCTACGGCGACGACACCGGTGTAATCTTTATAGGACCGTGCATCGCAAAAAAAGGCGAGGCAGACTCATTTTCAGAGGTTGATGCAGCGATAACGTTTGAAAATCTAAGAAAGTGGCTCTCAAAAGAAGGAATCACACCGTATAACTGCTCTCCCAAAGAGGACGACAGATTTATTCCGCAAAAAGCAGCACAGGGCGCACTCTACCCTGTCGGCGGCGGCATGATTGCGTCTGTCAACAATTACGGCAACCCTATCCGCTCAATGTCTGTTTCCGGCATAGGTCTTATAAAAGAAGCCTTAGAAGGTCTTGATGTTTCAGGTTTGAAAGAACCGCTTTTTATGGAGCTGCTTGCGTGCAAGGGCGGCTGCATCAACGGGCCTGTAACAAAACAGAAAGCCGCATCTGCCCTGCGCCATGTTCAGCTTATGCAGTATGCCGACAAAGTGGAAAAAACACTGCCGAAAGAAGCATTGGAAAAACGGCCTGCGCTCCAAGGTACACTGCCTGTAAACGCAATTCCAAGAGCGGCACACACAGAAGAAGAAATACGCGACGCGCTCCGTACAGTCGGAAAATATTCGTCAATTGACGAGGTAAACTGCGCGAGCTGCGGCTATGACACATGCCGTGCATTTGCCGAGGCTATGCTTGACAACAGAGCAGAAAAGACAATGTGCGTTTCTTATATGCGGAAGCTTGCGCAGAAAAAGGCGAACGGTCTTATACGCGCAATTCCGGGCGGCGTAGTTATTGCAGACAAAGACCTAAAAATTGTTGAATGTAACGAAAACTTTGCGCGGCTTTTGGGTTCAGACGTTCTTGAAATGTACGAAATTAAACCCGGAATGGAAGGCGCGGCTTTGGACAAGCTTACAGGTTTTGCGCGCTTTTTCTCTGACGTTATCTCGACAAACGGCCCTGATGTAATTGACCGCGACGTGCACGAAGGCAAGAAGATTTTTCATGTTTCAGTCTTTGCAATTGAAAAAGAATCTATTGCAGGCGGCGTTATCGAAGATGTTACCGCCCCGGAAGTTCAGAAGCACAGAATTATAAGCCAGGCAAAAAAGGTTATAGACAAGAACCTGTCGGTTGTTCAGCAGATTGCGTTTCTGCTAGGCGAAAACGCCGCCGAATCAGAGTCCATTCTTAACTCAATTATTGAGTCGTTCTCAGAGGATGAAGATGAACAGTGACAAGCCTTTTATCGAAGTAGCGCATTATCAGGTTTGCAAGCACAAGCAGGGTGCACCAGGTGACGTCTTTCTCTCGCAGAAAAATCCTGCTGACGGCAGAGTTATCACCACACTTTCTGACGGTCTCGGCTCGGGCATAAAGGCCGGCGTGCTTGCCACTTTGACCGCAACAATGGCAACGCGTTTTGTCGCTTCTGACATTCCGGTAAAGCGCGCAGCTGAAATTATAATGAACACGCTGCCTGTCTGCCAGAACCGCGGCATAAGTTACGCGACATTTACGCTTGTCGATATTGAGCCGAATTCTACTGTACGCATTGTTGAGTACGACAATCCGCCGTATATTCTGGTGCGCGAGCAGACTGTTGTTGAGCCTTTAAAAGACATCTCGACTTTTGAGCGCAAAGACAAGTCTACTGCCCCAAAAATCGAGGCACACCTGCATTATTCACAGTACGAGGCAAGACCAGGCGACAGGCTTGTGTTCTTTTCTGACGGTGTAACGCAGGCAGGCATGGGCAGCGCAGCGTTTCCTTTTGGGTGGGGCCTGGCAAATGTCCAGGATTTTATCTTGAAGAAGATTCTGCTTGATCCGCAGATAAGTGCGCGCGATCTTGCGCGGCTTGTAGTCTGCGAGGCTTTGTTTCATGACAACCATAAAGCGAAAGACGACATAACCTGCGGCGTAATCTATTCGAGAAACCCGCGCGATCTGCTCATTATTACAGGCCCGCCAATGCACAAAGAAAATGACACAAGCATTGCCCGCATTTTCAGTCTTTTTGACGGCAAAAAAGCCGTATGCGGCGGTACAACAGCCAATATTCTTGCAAGAGAACTTAACAGGCAGATCAGGGTGCAGCTTAAAGACCCCGACCCGACAGTTCCGCCTTTTTCTGAAATGGACGGCGCAGACCTGATTACAGAGGGCATTATAACGATGGGCAAGGTCGCCGAATTGCTTGAAAAAGGTGAACAGTCGGCATATACACGTGTGAATGCGGCAACAAAACTTGTCGAGATGATTCTTGACAGCGACCGCATTCAGTTTGTAGTCGGCACAAAAATCAATGAGGCGCACCAGGACCCGAATATGCCGGTCGAGCTTGAGATAAGGCGCAACGTAATAAAGAAAATTGCGGCCATGCTGGAAGAAAAATACCTGAAAGAAGTGCATATTCAGTTTTTTTAAGATGCTGATTCGGCAAATGCAAGGTATAATAAGATGATTATGGGCACTTTTGCTTGAAGGAGTTTTTTTATGAGAAAAGTCAGGGTTTCAATTTGCACAGGAACAGCTTGTTTCGTTATGGGAGCATCAGAGATTATGCTTCTTGAAGACAATCTGCCGCAAGATTTACGCGGCAAAGTCGAAGTCGAGGGCATTCCATGCCTTGAAAAATGTAAAGATTCATCTTGTGGCAAAGCTCCTTTTGTGCTTGTCAACGGACAAGCTTTGCAGCAGGCCACAATTACATCGGTTATAGAAAAAATAAGGACGGCATTAAATGCTTAATCTCAACAACAAGACTGCTTTCATCAAGCGTGAAATTCTTGTGCGCATTGCAAAGCTTCAGCTTGAAGGCAAACTTGAATCGCAGGTCTACAAAATTCCGGCAGAAATGGCGCCGAAAGGTTCAACACCGCACCGCTGCTGCATTTACCACGACCGCGAAATTTTGCGTATGCGCACAATGGCGCGTCTCGGTTTTTCAGTTGAAGACGCTGACGACGAAAAGCCTTTGAATGAATTTGCATCTGAAGCAATGGAAAGAAAATCTCCGACATGGCCTATGCTCACCGTATTGGACGAAGCATGCAACGCCTGCGTTCGCACCCATTATATGGTAACAAACGCCTGTCAGGGCTGCCTTGCCCGCCCATGTATGATGAACTGCGGCAAAAAGGCTATAGAAATTAAGAACGGCCGCGCTCACATTGACGAAGACAAATGCGTCAACTGCGGCTTGTGTATGCAGAACTGCCCATACCACGCAATCATCAAGATTCCTGTGCCGTGCGAAGAAGCCTGCCCGGTCGGCGCAATCAGCAAAAACGAGAACGGCAAAGAGCGCATAGACTATGATAAATGCATTTTCTGCGGAAACTGTATGCGCGAATGTCCTTTCGGCGCGATGATGGACAAAAGTCAGCTTGTGGACGTACTTAAGCACATTATGGCGGGCAAAAAAGTTGTCGCCATGTACGCGCCGGCGATAGCCGCTCAGTTTAGGGCTGCACCTGGCCAGCTTGAAAGCGCATTGCTCAACGCCGGTTTCAGCCGCGTCTGGGAAGTTGCAATCGGTGCAGACATCTGCGCCGACAAAGAAGCGCACGAATTTGAAGAGCGCATGAAAAACGGCGAAAAGCTTATGACAACGTCATGCTGCTCGGCTTATGTACGCGCCGTGCGCATTCATGTGCCGGAACTTGCGCCGTGCATCTCTGACACGAGAAGCCCGATGCACTATACGGCAGAACTTGCAAAAAAAGAAGACCCTGACTGCGTGAGCGTATTTATCGGGCCGTGCCTTGCAAAACGGCGCGAGGGCTTTGACGACGAGCTTGTTGATTATGTTCTTTCGGTTGAAGAAATCGGCGCGCTTTTTATCGCCAAAGAAATTGACGTGGCAAAAGAACCGGCTGCCGAGCTTAATACAATTCCGACAGCGTCTGCGCGTAATTTTGCCATAACTGGCGGCGTTGCTGAATCTGTTAAGATAAGGCTCAAAGACCCGTCAATCTTAAAACCGGCGGTTATCAACGGCCTTAACAAAGCCGGCATGAAGCAGCTTGCGTCTTACGGCAAGATTCAGGCTGGTACTGTACAGCAGACCGAAGCAGACCCGAACCTTGTTGAAGTTATGGCTTGCGAGGGCGGCTGCATTGCAGGGCCGGGCGTTGTAACAAACCCGAAAATCGCCGCAATTCAGCTGAAAAAATACGTTGAAGCCGGAATTCAAGGCAAATAAACAAAAAAGCCCCTGCATAAAAACGCAGGGGCAGCCGTCCGCAACATCTTCGAGCGGTTCTGCTAAAAGCTGTTATTCGATGTTCAGTCTGTAGCGCAGAATCAGGTAGCAGATTGTGAACCAGATTGCAGAAAAAATCAGCGGAACCCCGAACACTATAAAGTAGGCAGCTGCATCAGATGAACTCAAATTATCAACGTAGCCGGCAACATTTCCTTCGATGGTCAATCCTACAATGACAATCAGAATCTCAACCACGCGCTTGAACTTTGGCACTATATGGCTCGTGCACATTGCCAAAAAGAAAAGCAGAATTGCTGACGAAAGCCAGAAAATATAGGCTAAACCGACACACAATACAGTCCAAACTTTTTCATCTTCAAACCAATACGAGAAATTACCCCAGCCGTTCCATGCTGTCAAAGACGATACCAAGCCGACAGCAGTGCATGCAATTCCCCAGATAATGCAGCTTACAAGCTTGCTCGCAAGGTGGTTTGAAACACCGACAGGAAGCGAAAAATTAAGATAAGCTTCGCTGCCGAAGAAAGACTTCTTGAATCTGCCGGTAAGAATCACGATGCTGATGCAGACAGCGGCCGTAAGCAGGCTGAAGCACAAAAATTCCATGATTCCTTTCATTTCAAAATAGAATGAGAATGAACTGCTTTCAAAATCAACCTTGTTTGCCACTGCAAAGCGCGTCAGCACACCGATAACAAGCACCGCGCAATAAATCGGAACAAGCAACTTGCTTGAAGCGGCAAGTTCATATTTGAGCAGCTTGAAGAAGCGGCAGAACGAAAGCTTCAGGTCAAAATCATTGACCAGTCTGTTGTCTTCAAGATTTTTTGTTTCTGTCAGCATTTGAATTCCTCCCTGAAAAGAGCATCGATAGAAGAGCCGGTTTCTTCTCTGATGTCGTCAACCTCGCCAGCCCTTACGATTTTTCCGTTTTTGATAAACACAGCATGAGTAAGCACAGGCTCAACGTCTGCAATAAGGTGCGTAGAAATAAGCACCGCCGCATTTTCGTTGTAGTTGCCGATTATCGTGTTGAGAATATAATCGCGCGCCGCCGGATCAACGCCGCCAATCGGCTCGTCAAGCAGATAAAGCTTTGCCTTGCGCGACATCGTGAGAATCAGCTGAACCTTTTCGCGCGTGCCTTTTGAGAGCGTCTTCAACATGCTTTCGCGCTTTATGTTAAGGCGCTGAATCATGTCAAAAGCCTTATCCTTGTCAAAGTCTGCGTAGAAGTCTTCAAACTGTTTTATAAGCTGGTTCACAGACATCCAGTCGTTAAGATAGTCGTGGTCAGGCAGATAAGACACAATCTCTTTTGTCTTTACGCCGGGCTTATAGCCGTCAATCAGCAGCCCGCCGCTTGTAGAAGTCAAAAGACCTGCGGCTATCTTTATAAATGTGCTTTTGCCTGAACCGTTCGGGCCGAGCAACCCGATTACAGAACCGGCAGGCAAATCCAAGTCAATGCTGTTCAAAGCAGTTGTTGCGCCGTATTGTTTTGTCAAACCACGGCAAGAAAGAATAATTGCCATTTGTTTCTTCTCCTATTTGAGTGCTTCTTCCATAACAGGCAGAAGCGAGCTTTTTTCATAACCCAGCTTTTCCATCCGCTGAATAAAAGACTGAATTTCAGCGTCAGCCGCATCTTTTCTCATTTTTTCGATTTTCTCGTTCTGGTCGGTGATAAACCGACCGCTTGTCCGCTCCGTCCGCACAAGCTCAAGCCGTTCAAGTTCCGCAAGCGCTTTTTGCATCGTGTTCGGGTTTACGCCCGCCTGCAACGCCAAATCTCTTACAGGCAGAACTTTGCTGCCTGGCACAAGCTCGCCAGAAAGGATACTGCTTTTGAAACATTCAACAATCTGAAGATAAATCGGCGAATTGCTGTCAAACTGAAACTTCATAGAACCTCCTTTAACTGAATTGTACCGCTGTATTAGTGTATTGTTGTATTAATCACTTAATACAACAATACACATAAATTGTCAAGCGTTTTTTTACCACCGTCATTCCGAACTTGTTTCGGAATCTGCATAACTTGCAACGAAGCGCAAATAATGCAAAATATTGCATTGTTTTCAGTTATTCGATATACTTTGCGCCATGTTAGCACAAATTTTAGCCGTTTCAATTTTTATTGTAATGTTCATGCTCATCATATTTGAAATCTTTGAGCGCCATTACATAACGCTGGTTTGCGGTGCATTGACACTGCTCTTGGTTTTCGGGCTCGGCATGAAAAGCATGACCGCAGTTATAGACACGCTCAACTTCAAAAGCATTTTCACGCTTGATTTCTGGTATGCCACAGGTCATGCAGAAGAATCTACAAGCGGCATCAACTGGGCAACAATCATCTTTATTGCCGGAATGATGGTCATGGTTGAAGGCATGGCGCGCGTCGGCTTTTTCAGATGGCTCTGCATGCTTCTTGCAAAAGCAGTAAAATATCAGATTCTTCCGATTTTTGTTACGTTCATGCTTATGTCGGGCGTGCTCGCAATGTTCATCGACTCAATCACGGTAATCTTGTTTCTTGCAGCCGTAACTGTTGAGCTTAGCCAGCTCTTAAAGTTCAACCCGCTGCCGATGATTCTTTCTGAAATTTTCTGCGCCAACTTGGGCGGCAGCGCAACAATGTGCGGCGACCCGCCAAACATCATCATCGGCACTTCTTTCGGCTATTCATTTACAGACTTTATCTGCAACACCGGCGCAATCGCAGGCATCAGCATGATTTTCACGCTTATTTTCTTCTTTTTTTCGTTCCGCAAAGATTTGGCGACAACAGAAACTGTAGACACGTCAGATTTTCCGACACCTGAAAGCGCAATCACAGACAAAAAAGGCTTCATCGTAAGCACAATCATCTTTTTGACGGCAATCGTGCTTCTTGTTACACACGCTACTACAGGTCTCACCGTCGCCACAATCGGCACATTCATCGCCATAATCACGCTGGTAACATCAGCAAAGTACATTCCTGAACTGATGTCTAAAGTCGATTACAAGACGCTTCTGTTCTTCATCGGGCTTTTCATTGTTGTAGGCGGCCTTGAACAGACAGGAATTCTTGAAATTGTTGCAGGTTTTATTGGAAAAATTTCCGGCGGTAACGTATACTTAATGATAGCAATTATCATCTGGGTAAGCGCAATCGCCAGCGCGTTTGTAGACAACATTCCGTTTGCGGCCACAATGATTCCGGTTGTGCAGTCGCTTGCAGCCACAACAGGCGTAAGCCTTCCGACAATGACTTGGGCTCTTGCAATGGGCACAGACATCGGCGGCAGTGCAACACCAATCGGCGCAAGCGCAAACGTTGTCGGAACTTCCGTTGCGGCAAAAGCCGGTTATCCTGTAAGCTGGGGTCTTTACTGCAAAAAAGCAGTTCCGGCGACGATAATTGTAATGGCGATTTCTACAATCAGCATCTTTATAAGATATCTGTAAAAACGGGGAAATTATGGGCAGACAAGTAATCATTTCTATTGGGCGTGAATACGGAAGTGCAGGTCATTTGATTGCCGAGAAACTGGCAAAAAAACTGAACATGGATCTTTACGACAGAAACCTTCTTGATGAAGTTGCAAACGTCAAGAACGTTGATACAAACAATTTGTCAAAATATGATGAAAAGCCGCACCGCTTTTTCGGCAGCCGCACTGTAAGAGGCTATTCAAATTCACCGGAAGAGAATGTGGCGCAGCTTCAGCTTGCACTGCTTAAGTCTAAGGCGGCAGACGGCGATTCATTTGTAATTGTCGGCCGCTGTGCAGACGACATTTTCAGAGGCATGGAAAACTTCATTTCTGTGTTTATCTACGCCGACATGGATGCACGGATTAAACGCGTAATTGAGCGCCACCCGGAGCTGAACGAGAAACAGGCTATCAAAAAGATTGAACGCCACGACAAAAACAGAGCGGCCTATCACAATTATTTTTCGAAAGGCGGCAAGTGGGGCGATAAGGCAAACTATGATTTGTGCGTAAACTCCACAAGGCTCGGGCTTGAAGGCACTGTAGACTTTTTGTGCAAATACATTGAGCAGAGACTCGGTCACTAAACCTGCAAATAGAATAGTTTCTAAAAAAAGCTGACATGTCATTCCCGTGCGTGACACGGGAATCTTTCAGCCTTTTTCAGAAAGATTATCGGGTTAAAACCGATAATGACACTTTTTTCGACACCCCTACTGCTACTACTTCCTTCCACACAAACAAAAAAGTTGTGTAAATACTTTTTATAGTCTATACTTTTTATAGTTGGTTGTTCCAACAAAAACATCAGAAGGAACATTCTAAAAAGTTGAAGCACATGAAAGACAAAAAATATTTTGACGAAAAATTCATTTTCTATAAAAATCTTCAATTCTATACTATAGTAATAGCATGTCTTTCCAATATAATGTATCTTTCATCTGATTTTGATATTTACGGCGGTTTTTCACTAAAGATTCTTATATGCCGCCTTATTCCTATAATTTTTCTGCCTGTATATGTCAGTCTGTTCCATTTTTCAAATAAACCCACTCATTTCAAGCAGTTTGCTTCATTTTTTATGTTTCACCTTCAGCATCTTACTACCATTGTAAGCTGCTACTTTTTAGGTCAGACAAATCATGTATGCGAAGGCAACATGGTATTTATGATTGTTATTTTCATTCTTGGAATATGCAGCAACATAAACTACGCGCTTATAAGCCAGTCACTGTTCTGGGCATGCTTTCTACTTTCAGGTTTCTTTATTCAATATGAAGAACTGTCTGTTGTTATTGTGAATATGCTTCCGGTTGCGGTCGGCACAATGATTCTGCTTATTCCGCTGAACAACACATATAAAAAGCAGTACGAATACCGGAAGCAGATAAATTTTCTAGCCTACCACGACTGGCTTACAAGGCTTTACAGCCGCAACGCATTGCAGCTTTTCTGCTATGAGAACACAACTATTTTGACACGCCAGAATGTCAGCATTGCAATTATTGATATTGACAACTTCAAAAAAATCAACGACGCAAAAGGCCACACCTACGGCGACAAGTGTCTTGAACTTTTGGCTGACATAATCCGCAGCTGCCTTCTGAAAAACGACTTTGCAATGCGGTGGGGCGGAGAGGAATTTGTGCTTGTAATAAACAGCAGCAACAATCCGCTCAGAATTACAGAAAACATCCGCGAGCAGATTCAGCTGCAGACAGACTTTACAATTTCAATTGGTCTTACACATTACACAGGTAAAGAACTTGAAACCGACGTAATGAAAGCCGGCGAAGCACTTTTATACGCCAAAAAACACGGCAAAAACAAGACAGTCGAGTACGAAAAAATCTCTTCGCGTTAGCAAAATCAACGAACCCAGATGCAAGCATCGGGGTATGAGCCATAGAAATAGAAATATCTATTTACAATAGCTTTATTTACCAAACACAGCAAGGGTTCGTTGTTCTCATAAGGTATTGCAGTCGGGTTTCATACCCTTTATTTCGCCCCAAGGGTCGGGGTATGAAACCCTCCGCACGAATTAAAGAAACATAGATTTGAACAAGCTTTCAAGTTTCCGTTTGCGGAAACTTGGTCGTTTCGCCAGTTAAGCATAAGAATTCAGATTCATCTAAAGGCTAAACACGCCGTTGAGCAAATCTGCAAAATGCGGTATATTTTCAGTTACATTACACAGCATCTTTTTTAAGGACATATAAATGAAAAAAATTGCATTGATTACAGGCATTACAGGCCAGGACGGTTCGTTTCTTGCAGAATTTCTGCTCGACAAAGGCTACGACGTTCACGGAATTATCCGCCGTTCTTCTTCTTTCAACACAGGCAGAATCGAACACCTTTACATTGACGACTTAATCGAAGATATTCACAAAGACCGCCGCGTTCACCTTCATTATGGCGACATGACAGACTCAATGAGTATTACACGTCTTATCAGAGAGATTCAGCCGACAGAAATCTATAACCTTGCGGCACAGTCTCACGTAAAAGTTTCATTTGAAGTGCCGGAATACACAGCTGATGCAGACGCTGTAGGCACGCTCAGAATTCTTGAAGCAGTGCGTTTTCTCGGTCTTGAAAAGAAATGCCGTATTTATCAGGCTTCAACATCAGAGCTTTTCGGCAAAGTTCAGGAAGTTCCGCAAAAAGAAACTACGCCTTTCTACCCTACTTCGCCTTATGCCGTTGCAAAGCAGTACGGCTTCTGGATTACACGCAACTACCGCGACGCTTACGGCATGTTCGCCGCAAACGGCATTCTTTTCAACCATGAAAGCGAACGCCGCGGCGAAACATTCGTTACAAGAAAAATCACGCTTGCAGCTTCGCGCATTGCACACGGCTATCAGAAAAAGCTTTATCTCGGCAACCTGAACGCGCTGCGCGACTGGGGCTATGCAAAAGACTATGTAGAATGCATGTGGCTCATCCTTCAGCACGACAAGCCGGATGACTTTGTAATCGCCACAGGCGAACAGTATTCGGTGCGCACATTCTGCGAACTTGCGTTCAAAGAAGCCGGAATCGAACTTGAATTCAAAGGCGAAGGCGTAAATGAGAAAGGCTACAACAAAAAAACAGGCGAGGTTCTTGTTGAAGTTGATCCTGCATATTTCAGACCATCTGAAGTTGAAACTCTGCTCGGCGACCCGTCAAAAGCAAAGGCAGAGCTTGGCTGGAACCCGCGCAAAACTTCGTTTGAGCAGCTTGTAAAGCTCATGATGAAGCACGACATGGAATTCGTAAAAAAAGACCACGATTCAAAAGTAAAAGGCTGTTAAAATGGAAAAGAATGCCAAAATTTATGTTGCAGGCCACCGCGGCCTGGTCGGTTCTGCAATTGTCAGAAACTTGACAAAGAAAGGCTACACAAACATCGTAACAAGAACGCACAAAGAACTTGACCTGCTCAATCAGAGTGCGGTAAATGCTTTCTTTGAAACTGAAAAGCCTGAATACGTCTTTCTGGCCGCGGCGCATGTCGGCGGCATCGGCGCGAATTCGACATACCCGGCTGACTTTATCTACCAGAACATGATGATCGGCTTTAACGTGGTTGAAGCCGCCCGCAAGAACGGCGTAAAAAAATTGATGAACCTCGGCTCTACCTGCATTTACCCGAAGATGGCGCCGCAGCCTATTCAAGAAGAATCTTTGCTGACAGGCCCGCTTGAGCCGACAAACGACGCTTATGCGCTCGCCAAAATCAGCGTAATAAAGCTTTGCACAAGCTATAACAAGCAGTTCGGCACAGATTTTCTTTCAGTGATGCCGACAAACCTTTACGGACTTGAAGACAATTATGAGCTACAGGGCTCGCACGTACTTCCTGCAATGCTCCGCAAATTCCACGAAGCAAAAACTTCAAAAACTGATGTTGTTGAGCTTTGGGGCGACGGCTCGCCGCTCCGTGAATTCCTTTACAGCGATGACCTTGCGAGCGCGGTTGTTTATCTTATGGAAAACAAGCACGCCGCAGACTTGCGTACACCGACCGGCGATTTTGTAAACGTCGGCACAGGCAAAGAGCTGACAATCAAACAGCTTGCAGAAACAATCCGCGACATTGTGTACAAAGACGCGCCGGGACGCACCTGCAAAATCAACTGGAATACAGACAAGCCGAACGGCACGCCGCGCAAGCTTTGCGACATAACAAGGCTTTTGAATTTGGGCTGGAAGCCAGAAGTTGAGCTTAAAGACGGCATCGAGCGTATCTACGAATGGTATGTTGCGCACGAAGACACAATTAAAGGCAAATAAACTGATGGAACAGCTTTCGCTTTTTTCTGAAGCAGACAATGCGCCAGGCGGTGCGGACAGCGGCATTGTCGTTTATACAGACGGCGGCTGTTCGGGCAACCCCGGCGCAGGCGGCTGGGGCTGCGTAATTATTGACGAAACCGCAGCAGCTTGCGGCAAAGCACCAAAAGAGCAAAGCTTTTCTGGCGGCGAAAAATGCACAACAAACAACCGCATGGAACTGACTGCCGTAATTACGGCTTTAACCTTCATAGCTTCTTCACCCGAAAACTTGAACCGCCAAGTTTCAGTTTTCACAGACAGCCAGTATGTAAAAAACGGAATTACCACATGGATTAAAGGCTGGAAACGCAACGGCTGGCGTACCGCCGACAAAAAGCCTGTAAAAAACCAGGACTTGTGGGTTGCGCTTGACGCAGCTGTTGCAAAACTCAACGTAAGG
>JAEEGK010014558.1_pt1 | contig 17564 bp, 10 predicted proteins | sample 8958771 | NCBI WGS metagenome assembly JAEEGK01 (sample SAMN16246547, study PRJNA631951) | gut metagenome | biome: gut microbiome; feature: rumen; material: SC-attached | host: Bos | place: Iran: Karaj | collected 2018-10
AGTTTCTTATGTTAATCGTAAATAAAACCTTTGATTATTTTTGATTATTTTTATTTGTTTTTAATAAAATAATTTAAATTATTTTTATACATTAAAATTATTACTGAAAATATATTTCGTTTAATTGTTCAATTAATATACACCAATCCCTAATCCCAAATCTCCATTAAAACAATATTTAGAAAAAAAATTTTATATCACTATATAATTTTACATTAAAAAAATTTATTCGTATTTCCAAAACTATTATTTTGAAAAGTGTGTGTGAATAGTTTTTAAACGTTTTTACAAATAAAAAAAGTACAAAGAAAAATATCATCAAATCATAGTTAAAAGATAAAATTGTCAACAAGGTATTGGACAGGAATATCTCCTGGAGGTTCTAATGGAGTTATTGGCTTTGTAAATATGGATGTGTAATATTATCATTTCTAAAACGGAAAGGTGAAGAACAAAATGAAATAAATTTCACAATATTTGAATAATAATGTAGAAGCAGATTGATTAAAATTGGAATTTCTAAAGAACTAGTTTAGTTACTCCTTGAATCGGTAAATTAAGTTCAAGACAACAATTTATGTTAAAAGTGATAAAGGTGATATTTTGGATATTTTTGTTTTTTAAAAAGAAATAATACTTCTTTGAAACAAAGTGATTTGTTATTCTTTTATTATTTAAATTTGAAATTAGTTTATAATCACATTAACATTTTAAGATAATCATACATTAAATAGAGAATAATAATTAATATTTTAAAATAGATTTTAAATGAATTTTGATTTAATTAATTAATTAAATATATTTAAATTTAAATATAAAAATAATAATATTTAAATTTAATTGAAAAAAAAACAATAAATAAAAAATAAAAAAGTAAGTAATGCATCAAACAAAGTCTTTTCAAAATATTAAACTAAAACAAAAAAGTCAATTGAACTTAGATTTATTTAATTTATTTTCATTAAGGCAAAAAGAATTAGGTTCTCCTATTTCAAAAAATTATGATTTAAATTTGTTTTCACAAAAAGAAAAAAAGTCAAAAAATAAAATCAATTATTATTCAAAGAAAAAAGTAAATAATAAAGAGAATAATATAAAAGAAAAAAGAAATTATAATGTTTCTAATTATTTAACAGTATCTGAAAAGGAAAATAATAATCAAATGAATATTAGATTAAATATTAACAATGAAATAATAAATAATAATTTTTCTGAAAAAAAACGAGATAATAAAAGACAAATTTATGAAGACACAATTAATCAAAAAAATAATTCGATTTGTTCTTTATTTTGGGAAATTAAAGAAAAAATAAATGAAAATAATCAAATGAAAAAAAAAAATTATATTGATAATTCAGAAAATATAATTTCCGTAAAAAGAAAAAAAAAAGGAAGCAATCAATTAAATAACAATTATAATGAAAAATATATGATTCAAAAAATAAAAGATTCTGATATGATTTCAAAAAATCTAAAACAAATGTATAAAAAGTTATTTTTTCAAAATGAATCAAAATCACATTCAAAAAAAAATAGTATATCATCAACAAAAAATTTAATTTTAAATATGTATAATTTTAATAATAATTCAAAAATTAATAATAATTATATCTCATACAATGATACAAAAAATTCTGAGATAGATATTAAAAAAAAAATTTTAAAATCAAATTCAAGAAAAATATCATCTGCAATAAAAAAAAGTAAGTCATATTTATATACTACAAATAATAATTCTACAAAAAAACAATCGAAAAGAAGGTCTGAATCAGAATATGAAACTTATAATTCAAGTCAAAATAATAATATAAACACAATAAGTAACATAAGTAATAATGTGAATGTAATAAAAGAATTAGAAAAATTAAAAGAAAGAACAAAAACTTTATTGTCAAAGTATTTAAAATACTGTGAAGATTAAAAAAATATAAATATTAAATTATATTATTTATTTTAAAATTAAAAAAATTAAAAAAAGAAAAAAACTTAAAATACAATAAAAAAATATAATGTCATCTCTAGGAAGTTCATTAAATAATCAATATGCTTTAAGAAATTCAAATCCAGATATGAATAATATGGATTTTCAAAAAAGAAAATCAAGTTCATATCGAATAAAAACATTAATGGGAGATGGAGGAAAATATAAACCATCATTATATAAAGTTCAATTTGGTGAAAGTAATCCAAATTTAATCGATAATCTTAGATTTGGAAATAATATGATAAAAACAACAAGATATAATTTAGTTACTTTAGTTCCTAAAAATTTATTCTTTCAATTTACAAGAGCTTCAAATATATATTTTTTAATAGTTTCTATTTTAACATGTTTACCTTTTTCACCAAAAGATCCTTCTTCTATGATAGGAACTTTTGTTTTTGTTTTATTTTTTACAATGTTAAAAGATGCTATTGAAGACTTTGGAAGATATCAACAAGATAAAAAAGCTAATAATAAACCAGTTATTGTTTTCTCAAATGGAAATTGGAATGAAGAAAAATGCTTTGAATTAAAACCAGGTGATTTAGTTAAATTAAAAGAAGGAGAAGAATGCTCTTGTGATATATTAATTTTAAAGAGTTCTAATAGTGGAGGATATATATTTTTAGATACTAAAAATTTAGATGGAGAAACTAATTTAAAAGAAAAAAGTGCTTTAGAAGAATTAAAAGAATATAATATGGATAATAATGATTTAAAAAATGTAATTGGTAATATTGAAACTACTGATTCTAATGCTAATTTAAATGAATGGGAAGGATTAATGAAATTTAATTCTAAAAGTGAAATTTATTGTTGTTTGAAAAATATGATTTTAAAAGGAAGTGTAATAAAAAATACTCATTATGTTATTGGTGTTGTGATTTATGCAGGTCATTACACTAAAATAATGAAAAATTCTAAAAATTCAGTTCATAAAACTTCAAAAATAATTAAAACTATGAATAAAATTATGTATTCTTTATTTGCTTTCACTGTTAGTGTTTGTGTTATATTTTCCGTTTGTAACGTAAAATTTGTGGATAAATATGCTAATTCTTATACTTATATTTTTTATTTATATGATTCATCAAAAGCAAAAAATAGATTAGGTGTTCGATTAATATTAAATTTTTTTACTTTTTTAGTTGCTTATGCTCAAATTATTCCAATCTCATTATATGTTGTTATGGAAATGATAAAATTATTTCAAGGTTTATTAATTAATTATGATTATGAAATATATGATTTATTCTTAGATAAACCTGCAACTTGTAGAGAAAGTGGTTTAATTGAAGAATTAGGTCAAATTGATTTTATATTTTCTGATAAAACAGGAACTTTGACTCAAAATATAATGGAATTTAAAAGATGTTTTGTGAATGGGAAAATATATGGTGTTAATCATGAAAAAAATGAATGTAGTGATGCTAAACATACAATAAATGGAGACTATAAAGCATTTTATAAATTAGCAAACAAACCCTATAATGAAGATGAAAAAGAAGACAAAGAAAAACTCAATTTATTTTTTATTTTATTAAGTACTTGTCATGAAGTTTTTCCTGAAAAAGATGACAAAAAAATTAAATATCAAGGAAGTTCCCCTGATGATTTAGCTTTAGTAAAAGGGGCTCAACAATTAGGGTATGAATTTCAGGAGAAAAATTTCAATATGATAAAAGTTCATAATGAAATATATAAACAAGATTTTTTTTTTGAATTATTATGCACAATACCATTTGACTCAGAAAGAAAGAGAATGAGTGTAATATTAAAAAATCAAAAAGATAATAAAGCATATATATTTACAAAAGGAAGTGATGGAATAATGTTACAAGGTGTTCCACCAAAATTACCAATAATAAATGAATTTACATATGAAACTGAAGAAGAACAAGTAGACCAAATTTTATTAAAATTTGGAAAAGAAGGATTAAGAATTTTAGTAATGGGATATCGAGAATTAGAAAGCAATATAATAGAAAATTGGTTAGAAAAATATAATGAAGCTCGTAAAAAAAATCCAATGATTTTACCAGATTTATACAATGAAATAGAGAAAGATTTAATATTTTGTGGAATAACTGCAATAGAGGATAAACTTCAAGAAGATGTTCCAGAAACAATTCACGAATTAATGACATGTGGAATCCGTATTTGGGTTCTTACAGGAGATAAGCAAGACACTGCAGAACAAATAGGACGTCAATGTCATTTAATTGAAGAAGAAATGAGATTATTTAATTTATCTACTCCTGATGGTAATAAAGCAGACTTATATGAAAAATTAAGTGCTTTAGTTGAACAATTTGATTTAGAACAATTTTTAGAAGAAACAAAAATTGACTTAGATCAAATAATGGATACTTTATGTGAAGAAGGAACATTAGAAGAACAAATAGGAAGTATTTCCCTTATAATTGATGGTGTAACTTTAAATAATATTCTGGAAGATAAGCATCTTAGAAAAATGTTTTTTTTACTTGGAGTGATATCAAAAAGTGTGATTTGTTGTAGAGTGTCACCAAAGCAGAAAAGTGATGTAGTTCGTTTAGCAAAACATAGTGGTGAATTTGTTACATTATCAATAGGAGATGGTGCTAATGATGTTCCTATGATATTGGAAGCATCTATTGGAGTTGGGATACAAGGAAGAGAAGGAACTCAAGCTGCAAGAACTGCTGATTATTCTATTGGACAATTTCGATTTTTAGAAAAATTAATTTTATATTATGGAAGGAATGGATATATTAAAATATCTAAATATATTTGCTATTATTTCTATAAAAATATTATTTTGGTTGTTACTGAATTATTATTTGTCTTTTTTAATGGATATTCTGGACAAATTTTTTTCCCTGATTGGTACGGAACAATGTTTAATGCTATTTTTACTTCGTGGCCTTGTTTATTTGTTTTTGCTTATGAAAAAGAACATGATATTTTAACTTGTAAGAAATTTCCTATTTTATATAGAGCAGGACCTAAAAATGTGTTTTTTAATTTGAAAATATTTTGGGTATATGTTATTTATGGTTTAATTCATTCTGTTCTTTGCTTTTGTCTTCCTGCTTATAGTTTAACTGGAATAGTTGATGAAAAAGGAAATAATTTAAATAATTGGAAAATCGCTACTGTTAGTTTTACTTTGGTTATTCATGTTGTATCTATGAAATTATTAATTATAAGTGAATTTTGGAATATTTTTTCAATAGGATTTACTATTCTTTCTGTCATTTTATATTATATTATTATCATTTTTTTATGTATTCCTGCTATTGGAAGGATATTTCAACCTGAAATTGTTGGTATTTTCTGGGATATTATTAAAAATCTAAAATGTGTTATTATAATAATTTGTGGACCCTTTTTAATACTCCTTCCTGATATTGTTTGCAAACAAATTTTTTTTACATTTTTTCCAAATCCAAATGAATATTTAAAAAAATATTATCGCAACAATGATTTCAGAAAAATAATAACAAATGAAAATATGTCTACAAATAGAAAAGGAAAAATACAAGTTAAAAGAGTATCTAAAATATATACAATGGGAGTAATTTCTGAAGCTTCTAAAACAAATAAAAGATCTTCGGTTGTACAATCAAATATTAAATTACCTTCTGCAAAATTAGATAATGATAATAATAATACCAGAAATCCACTTAAAACAATAGAAGAAATTTCTAATGGAACAAAAAATGACAATTTTTTAGATAAATTAAATAAAAAAACTTATTATAATAGTAAAGGAAATATGAAAAATGATTTTACAAGTTCAGCTTTTAATGTTTATAGTGATAAAATATATAGAAATTTCATGATGAGTGAAAATACTGAAGTTATTCCAGAAAATCCAAATGAAGTTAAAGGAAGTAATGTTAAACAAGATAATTTTCAAACAATCAAAGATAATGGTTCAAGTCATTTGAATAGTTCTAAAAATAGTAATAATAGTAATGAAGATCCCCAAAATGATTATAACACAAAAACAAGTAAAAGACAATTAAAGAATTAATTAAAAATAAAAGAATAAATAATCTTATTGGTGTTTATTTTAATATATTTTTCCTTTTGTAATTAATAATAAATATATATATATTAATAATTTAATAGAAGATTTTTTAAAAAATTAAAAATTAAAATTAATTCAGAAAGATTTTTTAGTATACTGATAAAAATAGAAAAGAATTAAATAGAGATTATATATATTATTTATTAGAAATTACTACTTAAAAACTTATAATAAAAGTTCTTTGATAATTTGAAAAAGATAAATTTATTATAGTAAATTATTGAGTGATATTGAAAAACAAAAATTATTTTTTTATATTTCAAAATGTTATTCCAATTTGAAAATATCTTTGATTTTTTTATTCATATAAAATCATTAATAAATGATTTGATTTTATAAAATAAAAAGTAATTGTTTTTAAATTGGTTTATATTAAATATATTAAGAAAATAAGAAAAGTAAATGATTGAAACAATATTTTAAAAAAATAGAAAAAATGATTTTAATATTTATTTGAAAATTACAAAATTATCTTTTGTATTTTTGGAATAATATTTAAATTTAAACATTTAAATTTATGAAAAGTGAAATTTTACTTTTTGTTATTAAATATCTTATTTTACTTTATATGTATTGTTATTAATATTTAAATTAATAGTTTTAAATTTAAAAACAAAGAAATATGATTAAATTTAGTCAATGCCCAATATGTTTATCAAATTTTAACAATATTTTAAATGAACCAAGAATTTTATTTAAATGCGGTCATAGTTTATGTTTAAAATGTTTAAATGAAAAAATAAATTTTAATGAAAAAAATTTCACTTGTCCCATTGACAAAATTAAATATGAGAACATAAATTCTGTTGATACTTTCCCAAAAAACATAGCATTAATTGATTTATTACAAACTAAAAATATAGAATATCTAACATCACCTCAACCAAAATTAAATACAGATAAATTTAAATTACTTGAAAGTATTAAAAAATTTAGTGAAAAAAAAATAAAATTAACTCAATATTGTAAAATTCATCCAAATAAAAATTTAGAAATAATATGTTTAGATGATAAATGTAAAATTTGTACTAATTGCGCTTTATTTGGAGAACATAAAAATCATAATATTATGAATATAGATGATTTTGAAAAAGAAATTGAAGTTAAATCTGAAGTTTTAATTGATTTATTTGATACAATTGAAAAAAAATTTAAAGATGAACAATTCAGTCATTCAGATAATTTAAAATATGATAATTTATTAAAATATATTAATGAAAAATTTAATAATATTTCTAATTCCATTGTTTCATTCACTAAAAAAGTTATGACAAAAATTCAAGATGATGAAAAAAAAATGATGGAAAAAATAAAACAAGAATTTCATTTTTTAACTGAAAAAATATTATTTTATAAAACACTTCCAAATAGTTTAAAAATAACAATTGATGATTGGAAAAGTTTAGTTCAAAAGAAATTAGATATATTAAATGATATTACTGATAAAGATTTAGATTGTTCAAAATTAATTGAAAATGAAAAAATAAATGGATTCAATAATTTAATTGAAAAAGGAAATTCAATAATAAATGAATTTGAAATAATAAATATATTTCCTTTTGAAGAAATTGAAAATAAAATAAGTAATTTTTCAATAAATTTTGATGAAAATGTTATTTTATCTAAATCTTTTATAGTAAATAACCAAGAATTAAATTTTAATGAAATATTTAATAAAATAAAATTACCTCAACCAAAAAAAATATACACTAAAAATAACATTTCAGATTTTTCAAATGAAATAATTACTAATATATCAAAAGAATCTAAAGATTCTGAATTATCAAGAATAAATAATATAATAGATTTTGGAATAAATAATAATAATTTAATAATAGCAAATGAATATGATAATTTCCTTAATATAAGTGATGATTTAATTTTTTCAAATCAAGAAATTCCAAAATTAAATTTGAAAGGTAATAAAAGTTCAACTAATTTAAATGGGATTAAAAAAAAAATCAAAAATAAAACTTCAAATTCTAAATCTAAATCTAAAACAAGTCGTTCTCCTACTCCAAATAAAGATAAAATAAATTATATAAAACAACAGTTTAAGAAAGAGAAAGTAAATTTAAGTAGATATAAAATTGGAGATGATGGTGCAATATTAGTGTCTAAATTGTTAGAAAAAAATAAAAATAAAATTAGTGAATTAAAATTAACAAAATGTGAAATAAGTGATTTGGGCATTCAATATATTTTAAAAAAAATTATTGAATGTATTAATTTAAATTCTTTTAATATTTCTAATAATTATATTACTGATAAATCTTGTGATTATATTGTTGAATCTTTAATTAAAAATAAATCTTTAAAAATTGTTTATTTAAGTAATAATAATTTTTCAGTTCAAATTAAAGAAAAAATCAGAACATATAATAAAAACGGTAAATTAAAAATATTTATTTAGGTATATTAATTTTTATAAATTTAAATTTTTGTTTTTAATGTAAAAATTTAATTATCAAAAATTAAATAAAGCAAATAAAGCTTTTAAATGAATAATTTAACAATAAATAAAGTAATTTTATAAAATAAATTCCCAAAATTTTATTATATTAATTTAATCTAAAATATAAATCACTGTTTTATTTTTATATGACTTATAATTGAAACATCAACAATTATTAATTAAAGATTTTTTTATAACAACCAATAAAATTAACTTGGTTCTTGAGAATTTTTTGAAACCTAAGATTTATATTTAATATTCTTAAATCTTTTGAATATGTGATTTTTTTGTGTTAAAAGATTATTTTAATGAATTTCATTAAGTTTTTTTATTATTAATTCTCTTAAAGAATTAATGTTATTTGCATTTTTGCTATATCATTCTTTATCTTTTAAAGAACTTATTTTTTTCTTATTCATTTTTCATTTAATTGATATTTTTCATTTTAGTGTTTATTTTAATATATTATTATTATAATTTATTATTAAATATGATAAATATTTATATTGATTTGTTAAATAAAAAATTAAAATTTTGTATGAATAAAGAAGGAAAAACTTTGTTTTGACTATTTTTCTGTTCTTCTATTCTTTATTGACTAACATTTCAAGCATTAAACACCACTTAAAATATGAGATCTAATACTTTCAACTGAAGAAATATCATATTTTTGGATCATTTCAACAAATAAATTTTTAGGAACTAAAGCTTTAATGTCATAATTACTTTTTTTATTAATTTTTTTTATCATATTATTGACTAAATTTTTAATATTGTTGTCTGAATAAATATTAGTATTTAATTCATCTAAAGAATAGGAAATTTCACTGATGTCACAGACTGTCCAAACTGCATAAGTTAAACCTTGAGTAAAAATCTTAATATATTTAATTAAAAGATTTTCTAAATCATATACAGATAAATTCTTATAAAATGATTGAAATAAATTAAATAAAGTTTCTCCAATATTTTCATTTTTATGATTTATAAATGGATAGAACATTAATAAAACTGAATTCATATTATTTGTTTCTTCAAATTGAGTCAATAAATAAGAAAATATACTATTTATATATTTTGAATTTGATTTTCTACTATTTTGTTCATAAAAAATGGGATATAAAGAATCTCTAATATGATTTTTATATATTTGCTCTTGAATTCTTTTACTTTCTATTGAATTTAGTAATAAATTATAATCAAATTTATTTAATTTTAATAATGGATCTTGAATTATTTTGAGAATAAAATCTTCTCCTATTATTGTTAAATCATTTCCACAACAACCTCCCATATTTTTTTAATACAATAATCATAAGTAATTTAATTTTTTCATTTTTTAAAATTATTAATTTTTTTTGCTTAAAATTGTTTTTTTAATTTAAAAAAATTAAATAAAATAAACAAATCCTTTTTAAGTTTTCCTTAAAGATTTTTCATATTCTTTATATTTTTGTGCGATTTCTTCATTCATTTTTAATATTAACATTGCAGATTTAGTTCTTTCTTCTCCTAATTTTTTCATTAAATTTGCTCTTTCATTTGGGTCTGTTGCATTATTATAATAATCAATTCTTTCAGCTTCTTTTTTTTTTTCTTCAGTAATAAATTGTAATAATTGATTAGATAATTCTACTTTATAATCATTTAATTTTTTTTCTATTTTTTTTTCTTCTTTTTTATCAACATAAATATCATTAATTCTTTTATTCGGAACAGTTCTATTAGTTTGATTATTCTTATTATTATTATTAGTATTATTAGTATGAATAACGTTTGAACTTCCATTATTAATATTCTTTTTTTGATTATATTCTTTTTTATTAGAATTTTTCAAATTATGTCCAATAGGCGATACATTATTTTCATTTTTTGGTTTTTTATAATTTCCTTTTTTTTCTTTTGGTGTCCTTTTTTTTTTTTGTTCTTCTTTTTTAATACCAAAAGTAAAATAATTATTATTATTACTTTTCAATTTATTATTATCACTTTCTTCATTATTATTATTATCATCTGTATTAATAATTTGTTCATTATTATTTTCTTCTGTAGTATTAATAATATTAATATTATTAACATTATTATCATTAGGTCTTGAAGACAAAGTTTTATTTTTATAATTTGTTCTTGTTGTTCTATTACTTGTACTTAAAGTTTGTCTAAATTCATTTTGTGATTTTTTTAAATTATCATCAATTTCTTTTCCTTTTTTTTCAGCTTTTAAAATTTCATTTTTTTCTTCTTCTTCTAATTCTTGTAATCTATTTAATAAAATATTTATTCGAGTATTTCCAGGAAACATTTTTTGAATATTTCTTATCATTTTATCATCAATATTTTTCTTATGAAACATTTTTTGAAATTTATTATCATATTCTTCTTTTTTTCTTATAATTTCATCTCTAACTTGTTTTTTTCTTTCTAAGATTAATTGTTGTTCTTCTTTAAATTTTTCAATTCTTTCGTTTTTATCTTCAATTTCTTTCATTGCTTTTTCTCTTTTTAAATCTTTATTATTTTCTAATTCTTTCATATACTTTTGTTTTTCTAAAAATTTTTTATAATTTTCTATAATTTTTTCTTCATTTTCCATCTTCTTTTTTTCCATTACATCATTTGTTATTTTTTCTCTTTCTTTTATTTTATTCATTGTTTCTTCTTTTCTATTATTTAAAATTTCTTCATTTTTTTTAATAGTATTTTTAATATGTTCATTTTTTTCTTCATTTTTTTTTATTCTTTCTTCTTCTTTTTTTTGATTAATTTTATCAATTTCTTTTTGTCTAAGAGAAATTTCATATTGTTTTAAATTATAATCATCTAATTTTTTTTGTTGAATTTCTTTATCTTTTTCTAAAACTAATTTAGTTTTTTCTAATTTTTTTTTTGCTTCTTCTGCTTTTCTTTTCATTTCTTCATCTTTTTCTTTATCTAATCTTTTCTTTTTATCTTCTTCATATTTTTGTTTTGCTTCGAATTTTTCTCTTATTTCTTCTAAATTTTTATCTAAATTTCTCATATTTCTTTCAATTTGTTCTCTTTTTTTTCTCATTAATTCATTATTCAATTCTATATCTTTTTTTCTTTTTATTTCTAATTCTTTTTGTCTTTTTTTTTCTCTTTCTTCCATAAATTTCATTTTTTCATAAATTTTTTGTTGATATTCATTATTCATTTTTTCTACTTTTTCTTCAAATTCTTTTTTCTTTCTTTCTTGTTCTTCATGTTTTCTTATATTTTCTTTTAATCTTTCTTTTTCTTTTAACATTTCTTTTTTTGCTCTTTCTTGTTCTTTCATATATTTTTCTAAATCGGCTTTTTTTCTTTCTTCTTCTTCTTCTTCTAATTTTTGTCTTTTTAAAAATTCTCTTTGTTCTTGTTTTAAATTCTCAATTTTATGTTTTGCTTCAACTTCCCTTTTAAAATTTTCTAATTTTAAATTTTGCTTTTTTATTTTTAATTCTGCTTCCTTTTCCATTATTTTTCTTTGTAATTCATATTCTACTGTATTTAATAAATCCATTTCATTTTTTTTCTTCATTCTTTCAAATTGTTTTAATTCATTTTTTATTGCTGTTGATTGAAAATTTTCATTTTGATCTTGTTCATTATTATCCATTATTACTTTTTGGTATTATTTTTTTTTATTTATAAATTTTTTCTTTTTGCAATTTTATCTTTTAAATATATTAATTAAAAATGAATATTATTCATAAATCTAATTCTTTAAATAATATTGTTTCAACAAGTTCAAATAAATTCAATTTAAAGAAAGTTAATAAAGAGAAATTTAATAAATACATTAAGCAAAATTCTGAAAAATCAAAAGATAAATTATTGAAAATATTTTTTAATAATAAATATTATTCATCGAATATACCAATAAAAAAAGGAATGAAAGAAAATAAATTAATTTTAGGGAATTATAAAAATTATAAAAAAAATAAGAGACAAATAGAATCATCATTATTAGGTTCAAACATTACTTTATATCAAAGAATACAAAAAATTGTTCGTTTTTGGGGCGGAGTATGTAATTATTCTTATCCAAAATTTGAATTACAAAAATTTAATCTTCAAAAAAAGGATTTTGTTAAAAATAAAAATAAAAATAATTTGTTTCTAAATAAAAGTGATATTTTAAAATTACCTAAATTATATACTAATTCAAATATTTCTTTTTCAAGTAAATCTAATCTTGAAAGTAATAATGAAAATAAAAATGAAGTTTTTGATATATTGACTAAAACTTATAAAGATAGTTTTTTGTAATAATAGTTTTTATTGAACAAATTTAATTTAAGAATTCTTCAATTATTTATTTTAATATTTCATAAAATAATTCATTCCAATAATTAGAAAGTTCTTTCTATTTTCCAGTTATTAAAAATGTCATTTTTATTTTTTTTGAATTATTTAAATAATTCTAATATTAATTCATTTTTATAATAATTAGATAATAATTTTTTCCTTCACTCTCTGCTTTTAATCATATATTAAATTAAAATAAAATAAAAAAAATATTTTGATTTATTTACCTAATCTAAAAAATAAAAAGAGAAATCAAAATAAACAAAAATAAATTCAAAGTGCATTATAATTTAATTTAATTTATAAAAATTTATTTTTATATTATTTACATTCTAATAATTAATATTTTACTCTAATTCCTTTCTTTCTTCATTCTCATCAAAAATTAAATTTATTATTATATCAAAAGAGAAAAGAATTAATGAAACAATTAATAAAATTACTTGAAAATAGTTATTTTTATTATTTATAATATTATCTTCTTTTAATTGAGTAATTAATCCAGAAAAGAATATAAAAAGTAATCCAAAAATATAAACTAAATTCGAATAAGTATTATTTTTCGTGTTGTCAAAAATCATATTTAAAATATAATAAAAAATATTAGTACTTATAGAAAAATAAAAAGGAATAAAGCAATGAAAATATTTTAATTTATTATTATTATTTAATCCATTAATATTATTAACTTTAGAACATAATAAACTAGAAGAAATAAATCCACAAATAATATATGTAAATATTAAACCTATTTCAAAATATAATCCATTATAAATAAAAGAAGGAAAAATAAAAATTCCAAATAAAAACAAAGCAATCAAAGAAATATAAAAAGGAATGAAAATTAAATTTAAATCCTTTTTATTATTAATAGATTCATTTAATCTTAAAGTTATTAAAAATAAAAAGATACTTAAAGAAAATATTATTATATTCGTTACAATTAAACTAATTAAACTTCCTTTTTGAATAGAAATATTATTTGGATTCTCAGATTTATCAATTAAATCTTTAATTATAAAAAAACAATTTAATATAATAATAATTCCGATTAAAGAAATAATTCCTGGAATATTTAAATATAACCAACTAAAATTTCCAATTGGAGACAATTTTAAACATAATATTATTAAAAAGATTAAAAAAGAAAATAAAGAGATTAATTCAGAACTTTTTAGCACATTTGAATACCATTCAATTTTTTCAATATTTTTTTCTATTATTTTATTTAATAAATCATTTATTTCTGGTTCTTCAAAAATTATTCCATTTTCTTTATTATTTTCAATATTACTTTTATTATTATCTTTTGATAATTTATCTTTCATTTTTTCTTTTAAATTTAATTATTTGATTTTTTTATTCGTTTTAATTAGAAAATTTTTTATTTTATTTTTTTATTTTTAAACATAATATTATTAAAAAAAATGAAAAAAATTACATAAAAGTTTTATCAAATTTCAAATTAAAAATAATATTTTAAAATAATTATAAATAATTAAACAACCATTGTAATATAATCCAATTAATTGTATTAAAAATGAAATTATTATTTATATTTATATCGATATTTTATAATATGTATAAATATCTTTTTTATAATTGTTTCAATAATTATTCATTTTCAAAAATCATTTTTTTAATTTTTACTATTTTTCATATGAATAGTTACAAAAGATAATTCTGGATCTTGAAAAGAAAATTTTTTTCCAAATTCTTCTTTTATTTTTGGTGGAAGAATATGTTTAGAAGAATTAGATTTTTTAAAATTTTCAGTTTGGTTTTTAGGAATTATTAAATTTGATTTTGAAATATCCTCATAATAATTTGGAGGATTTTCTTGAGTACAATTATCAATAATAATATGAAGATTGTTTTTGTTAATATTTGAATCAATACAATTACAAAATGTTTGGTTTCCCATTAATAAATTTATTTTTAAGATATTTTTTTTATTATTAAATTTTTTTTGAAATATTATTCTTAATAATTATATTATTATATTAATTTATAATTTATATTTAAATACCTTTTTTATTTATTCTTTTTATTCTTTTCTTGTTTTATTTTTTCAGAAAATATATTGATTTATTTTCACAAAAAAATTCTTGTTGAAAATAAGAATTTAAAGAAAAAATAAAGAAATGAGTAAATTGATAGAATATTAATCAAGAAAATATAAAGATAAAAACAATATAAATATTCCAAACAATAATAGTAATAGAAGGCAAAATTCAACAAAAAAGAAATCAATTAAATAAAAAGAACAAATAAAGACAAAAAGGCAAAAGTAATAATGATAATTATTGAAGAAAATGAATGAATTGTATAAAATGAATAAAATTCAAATATAAACAACATTAATACTAATAAATGGTATTATAAATCATAACCTTAAAAATTAAATAAGTTCTGTTAAGATAATTCTTATGAAATATATAGAAGTTAAAGTGATATCAGAAATATTAAAATAAATGATTCTAAAAGAAGTAATCTAACAATTATAAGATCAAAATTCATTCTTTGTTAGATATTTAAATTCTATAATTATATAATTTTAATTTAATGTATTTTTAAATTAAAAAATTTTAGTGAACAAAAATAAAATAAAAAATGAAGAAAAATATTCCAATTCATAAAGATGATGGAAAATTAAGAGATTTAATAATTGAATTATTAAATACTAAAAAAGATGTTAAAAAATCAAAAAATCTATTAGTACAAGTACATAATGTAATTAATAAAGAATCAATAATTATTCAATTGAGAAATGAATTTAATTATATAGAAAGATTAAATAAATATTATATTAAATATCTTAATAAAATAAAAATTTTAGTGAAAGATGTTTTAAAAAACAAAAAAGATGTCGATAATTTAAAACAATTTTTAATTGATAATTATGGAGATGATGTAAAAGTAATTGATAAATATGAAAATAAAATAAAGATGATGTCTATGGATACAAATGATTCAACAAAAATAAATGAAGAAATTCTTCGAAATAAAAAAAAAGAAACTAAAGAATTACAAAATAAATTAAATGATATTGAATCAAAGGTAAGTTTAAATTTAAAAGAAATTGAAAAACAAAAATTAATATTAAAAAAATATGAAAAGCAATTTGAAGAAGAAAAAGAGGAATTAATGAATAAAGAAAAATCTCAAATAATAAAAATAAGTAAAATAAAGCAAAAATTTACTTATTATGATAAACAAATAAAAATATTAAAAGATAAAATAAGAGTTTTTGAGCAAAATAATCCAATGGAAAAAGATGTTGAAATTGAAAATGAAGATATAGCAAATTTATTATTAAAAAAAGAAGATAAAGAATGTGAATTAAATGAAAGAATAATTGAAAATGAAAATTTAAATGTACATGTTAAAACAATTTCAAGTGCAATTTCAAGATTAACTTTAAAATTAAAAGAATTAAATGAAAATACAAACTCACATAATACTAATAATACAACATCAATTCATAATCATACTCTTGATTCTAAGACTACTACAAAAAGTAAATCTAGAAATTCTCCTAAAATGATTAAGAATAAAAGACATATTCGAATATAAATTTTTTTATAATTTCTTGTATTTTTTTTAGATATATTAAACTTAATTTCTTAAAATATTATTTTATTTAAAGTTATAATTATTCATTAAATTTCACAAAAAAAAGATTTTTAAAAACAAAAGACAAAAGATTTGTATTCTAATTATAAACTATCTAAATATATTTATTACATAAAGCTCTTCTTTTTTCGATCTTTTTTTCTTTATTAGCAGGTCTTTCATAACTTAAGAGAACTTTATCACAAGCTTCATTAACACTATTAGTACTTCTTAAAACTTTATCAACTTTAGTATAACCTTTTAATTCTTTAACAAGATAATCTAATTGGCAATTTAAATCTCCGATTTTTCCTCTGCACATATTAAGTAAAGCTTGTTTTCTAGAATGATAAGTCCATTGAGCAAGTCCAAATCCAGCTCTATCATTCACGAAATTTTTATATGTTCCATCATTAGTTTTTTGAATATATTCTTCATTTGTTAGTCCTATTCTTTTATGTTTTGATTTTTCATATACTCTTGGATTTAATGCTGATTCAGCTTCTAAATTTCCCATTAATCCTGCTACTCCTGCTTTAGTATATCCTTGCTTTAATAAATAACTTTTTATTGCATCTGCATTCTTTGGTAAGGATAATGATATTGGGATTATAAAGAGAATTACGAGGAATTTCATTTTTATAATATTTTTTTATTTTTTTTAGGATATAATTTTTGATTTTTTATCAATTTAGGTAAATATTATTTTTTATTTTTATTTTGAACTTTGGAATTTTTTTATAATATATATTTTTTTAATTATTGTTATTGTAAAAAAGATATACAAAAATATTATGTTTTTAAAATCAAAGTTTTATAAAAAGAGATTTTTTACCTAAAAATCTTCTTTTTCCGAGTTTTTATTTAGCATTAGAAAGACTACAATCAAAAATAAAGAACTCTTTCACAAACTCCATTAGCATTATTCTGTTTCTAAATTTTCTAATATTCCTACTTCTCCTATTTTTATAACTCATTGCTTTAATAAATAACTTTTTTTCATTTTCTTTACCTTGATATTCTTATTGTTATTAAGGAAATAATAACAGATATTTCATTTATATTTGTTTTTTTTTTATTACTGAATTAAAATTATTTCTCCAATAAAATCCAAAAAAAAT
>JAEEGK010014562.1_pt1 | contig 17559 bp, 12 predicted proteins | sample 8958771 | NCBI WGS metagenome assembly JAEEGK01 (sample SAMN16246547, study PRJNA631951) | gut metagenome | biome: gut microbiome; feature: rumen; material: SC-attached | host: Bos | place: Iran: Karaj | collected 2018-10
TAAAATTTCAAATATTGTAAAACAAAATAATCCAAGTTATCTTGAAAAATTTGATGATTTTTTTTCTTCTTTATCTCCTAATGAAAATCTATATTAATTAATATATTTTTTATATGTAGTATTCATCTTTTATAAAATATAAATAATTTATTTTTTCACTTGAAATTTTTTATTAAGCTTTTTAAATAAGAATTTAATTATAATAGAAAATATAATTTTTCATATACTTTAAAAAAATCATTATTTAATAATTAAATATTTAAACATTGAATATAACTACTTATTTCTACACAGAGCAATCTATCAAAAAAATTATCAAAAAAATTATTGTTTTTTATTCTTTTGAAATAAGGGAAGAAAATATAAGAGTAAAAACTAAAATAAAAGATATAAAAATATTAAAAAAGATAATATGAGTAATTCAATCAAAAAATTCTTCAAAATTAAAAATAAATGAAAATATAAGTTCAGACATTTTAAATTATTATTTTATACTCTCAAGTATTTAAATATTTACTTAAATTTTATTTTATTTCTCCATATATATTGTATTTTTATGTAAATATGCAAGATTCAATTTTTCAATTGTCTTTTTAAATAAATTTAATTATTTTCAACAAATAAATTTAGTATAATTGAATAAATATTTTTATAAAATTTTATCATATATTGATATTTTTAATTTATATTTTTAAGAAAAAAATTATAAATAATTAATTTAATTTTATTACCAATATTTTTATCTAAAATCCAAAAAACAAATATTTCTTCATTTGATAAAATAATACAGTATTAAATTAAAATTACAATAATGAACAAAAAAAGAAAAAAAAAATAAAAAAATAAAAAAAATTAATAAATACTCAACCATAATAAAAAATTCAAAAAATTCATTAAATAAAGTTAAAAAGTATCACCATATTTATTTTTTCAAATATTTCTTTTCACCTTCTTTCAAGAAATGATCAGCATTCCAATATTCAACAGAAAATTCAGAAATACCTTTCATTTTAACTTTAGAAACACCACAAGCACTCATATACATAGTCCAGAATTTTTCAAGAGGAGCTTGAATAAGCATTAAACTTAATACATTAGTAATAGCACCATGAGAAACAATAGTACAAACTTCTTCATCACTTTCCCAAAATCTAACTAAAAATCTTCTTAATCTATCCATAACAGAATAAAATGTTTCTCCATTAGGCATAGTTAATCTTTCAGGATGTTTAAAGTAATCACCACCATCTTCTCTTCCAAAAGCTTCTTTATAAGTTTTTCCTTCCCAATCACCCCATGAGATATCAATTACTAATGGTTCTGGAATTAATTCAACTTTATCTTTATGTTGTCCTGCTACTAATTCTGCTGTTGTTTTTGCACGATCTATGTTAGAATAATATATTTTTCCTATGTTTTCATTTGCTAAGAAATCTCCTGCTGCTTTTGCATGGGCTTTTCCTTCATCATTTAATGGAACTTCAATACGACCTCTTACACGTGGTACTGGATCTGTATTGAAGTTTGTTTCTCCATGACGAATTAAGTAAAAGGTTTTTGTCTTTGCAGTTACTGTACTAAGGAAAACTATGAGTAATGTTGGGAGTAATGTTCTCATTTTATATGGTAATTATTTTTTATTTTAAAGTTTTATAATGGATTTTTTTTTTTTAATTTATTATATTGGGTATTTTTTTCTTAATTTTTTTTTTATGAAAATATTTTTACTTTTGTAAAAAGTATTTTTAATTTTTTTATTTAAATAAATATTAAAATAGAAAAAATTATTCAGGACGAAAAACACATGTGAAAATATCAATATTACTATTCATCATTGCTACTGCACATAACATTAAAGAAACATCTTTTTCATAATCAACTTTATAATCATTAACAAAATCAATAAACATTCTTTTAAATTCAAAAATCATATACATACAAACAACCATAAGTAAAATTAAATAAATAAAACATCCAACTATATTTTCTTTTGCAATAAAACAATAAACAATAAAACCTACTCCTATTAAAACATAAATAATAAATAATTGAATATGAGGTTTTGTTTTTAATCTTTGAATTTGATTAAATAATAAAATTAAACTAAAAACAACAAATTGAATAATACAACAACTCAAAGTTAACATTACAGAATAAAAAGAAACAAAAGTATAAATTAAAATTAATAAAAAAAGATAAGAAACAAAAATTGGTATTGTAGAACCTAAATTTCTAAAAATTTTTCTTTTTAAAAAATAAACAGATATAATAATAGAAATGAAAATTGAAGAAATAATAAAAAGTAACCACCATAATCTATTAAATAAATCATTATAATCAATATGACTACTTGAACTTATTATAACAATTTCAGGAAGAATTGATTGAAATGTTGTAACTATATAAAATAATGTTAATATATTTGAAAAATAATTTAATTTTTCTATTGGAATTTTTTTATGTTCATGTTCCTCTTCATTATCATTTCTTACTTCTTCATTATAATTACTTATTGAATTTGAGTCTTTTCTTATTATTTTATTATCTTCTAATATTTTAGCTTGAAATTCACTATTATCATCATTTGATTTTTCATCTTCATCATCTATTAAACCATTTTGTTCTTCATCATTCATCTTTTATTTTCTAAAAATTTTTTTTATTTTTATTTTAATTTTAAAAAAAAAACTAATATAAAAAAAATTTATTCATCATATACAAATTAAAAAAAACTAAAACATAAGAAAAAAAGACAAAAAAAAATCAAATAATTCAAAAAAGAAAGAAAAAAAAATTAAAAAAAAAAAAACAAAAATCTAATCCTAAAAAATTCTTAATTCAACTTTAATAAAGGAGGATCACCTAAAATTTTTTGAACTTCCTCCTCAGTATAATCAAAATTAGTTTTAGCTTTAGCACCATGATTTTGTAAAGCAACTTTATCATAAGCTCTAGCAGCTTCTTCTTCATTAGAATAACTACCAACATATCTTTTTTTTTTATTAACCATAATAAGAACTTGCCATTGATTTCCATTTCTAGAAACACCTCTATATCTACTTCCACGAGGTTTTCTTCCTTTAGCAAGTGTCTCTTCCATTGATGTCATTTCTAATCCATTACCTTCACTCATTTCATTTAAATTTTCTAATTTTGTTAAATCATCATCTTTACATTCAATTGCCCCTGAATCTAATTCTAATTTTTTTGCTGCTGCTGAATCTGCTTGTACAAAAACTAATTTATTATTTTTAATAAATCTCTTTCTTTTTCTTGACATAAAATCACTTCCTATATCTGTACTTGGATGTGTATGAAGAAGGGAATTATTTAAATTTGTAGTTGAAAATAATTTATGAGCTTTACCTTGATTTAAAAGACTTGGAATATTTTTTAAATTTAATTCTGAATTTATATGAGGGAAATTTCCTATTACTGGTAATGGAATATTATTTGAATTTCTTGGTATACCAATTTGATCCATTGATATTGTATTTGGAGTAAAATTCATATTTTGATAATAATGTCCTATATTATATAAATCTGGTTGTGTATATGAATGAGGATGAGGTACGTTTAAATAATTTAAATTTAAACCAAAGTTTGGATTCATTTTATTAAAAAATTTTTGCTCTTGATTTGGGTAATTTTGCATTAAAGATGTTAAATATGTTGGTTTAAATAAATCTTTCATTGATAATTTTTCTAAAAGATCATTTGGAAAATTATCTCTGTTTTTTTCTTTGAATGTTTGAAGCATTTTTTCTGAGTAAAGATAAAAAAATAAATTCCACCATTCAAAAAGAAATGTTTTGTTTGATTTTATTGGAAGATCGTTTTGAATATTTGGTGATTGTAAAACTTCATTTTCAAAACTAAAAGATTGTTTTAAATTTATTTTTTATTTTTACCTTGTAACAGTATTGATTAAGTTATTTTCTTTTAGGAAGTTGTGAAAAAAGAGTCTATTTATGTTAATTATTAAATTTTTTAATACTTTAAAGTTCTGTCTTTTTGCTGTTCATTATTCAACATCAATTTAATAAATTTATTAAATTTTGGATATTAAATATTTATTTTTTTTTTTTTAATAAATAAGTTAACATCATTTATAATGATGTCAAGAAACCAAAATAAAATAAGATTATTAATTGTTTGTAATAATATTTTAAGGAAAAAATTATATATATATGTATTTTTATCTGTTTTTTATCTTTTCAAGTGGAATATATTTTTCAATTATTTAAAATTGGTTATTACTGTTTAAAAAAACTGATAGAGGTATGTATGTAGTATATCTCATATTAATAAATATTAATTATTTTTTTAAATTTTAAAAAATAATTTGAATGGATAATTTTTGATATGATAGTATGTAAAAATTAATATTTATTAATTAAAATATTTACTTTGATTATTAACTTATTTTTAATGTAGCTTTAAACATTTTAAATTTGATTTATTATCTTGAGATTCATTTATAATAAAAAGTAAATATTTAATATAAATTAATAAAATTTTGATGTTAAAAGAAAATAGAAATAATTAAAAAGGAATACATTATATTTTGATTTTTAGAACATTAAATCTTATAATGAAGAAATAGTTTTAATATTTAATAAATATGAAATTTATAAATTTTATTTTATAATTAATAGTATAAATGTAATTAATTCAGATTTTAAACCTTATTATGATTTCATTTAATATTTTCATAATATTCAAAATTAAGTCTTTTTCTAAAATTATTATATTCCTTTAAATTATTATTCATAAATTAAAATAAATTAATTATTGTTAACATAAATTTAAATATTTTGAAATAAATGAAATATTTTTAGTTTATTTTTATTTTTAAATTATTTTAATAATTCTTAATGATAATTTTTATAATTCATCCAGATTTAAATAATAAAACAGCAATTTGTCCTAAATAAAAATAAATGAAATGTTTAGTTTCATGTGTTACATAAGAACCAAAATTTCTTCCAACAACACAATGCCAAGTAGGATTATGTTTTCTATCAAATTCTTTTTTAATATAACAAGCAATATCTTTTTCAATATTGTAAGAATCAATAGCTTTTGTTGCAACATTAATAGCATCTTGTTGCATATCTTCAGTCATATCTGAATTTTTAATAATTGCCTTTCTCTCTTTATCCATTTTTAATTTAATTTTTTTTAATTAAATCAGTTATATAAATTTGTTTTTGTTTTAATTTATTTTTTATTAAAAAAAATGACTGAAATTTCATTTATTGTTTATTATGATGAAGAATCATCTCCTATTAATTTTGAAAATGAAAAAACATTTTTTGAATTTAAGGATTTATTATGCAATTTCTTTCAATTTGAATTTAATAATTTTAATATTTTTTTAGAAGGTTATGGTCAAATTGATAATGAAGATTTATTAGATCTTCCATTAAGTGTAATTGAATTAGAACCAAAAAATAAAAGAACATATTTTATATTTATTTATTTAAAAAATAAAAAAGATAAAATTAATAAAATTTTCTGTAGTCAAAAAATAATTCCATTTACTCCAATTCGTCAAATTGGTTTTCGTTTAAAAAATAATAATTGTTGTATATGTTTAACATGTTCCATATACTGTAGAAATGGAGAATTTTCTTTTGATGATGCTGTGGTGAATGAAGAATTCATATGCAAATGTTCATTATTAAATGATAAAAGATGTAAATTTTGTAATTTTAATTTAGAAAATAATACAGAATTAAAATTTAAAACAATACATGCTTTATTAGAAAGAAATAGTGAAGCATTAATAAATTATGAACAAAACAAGAAAAAAATGCAAAATTCAAAAATCTTAAATCGTGATTTCAAATTTGAAAAAGAAATAAATTTTTGTAGAGAAAGAATTTTTCATTACAAAGATGAAGAATTAAAGAAAAAAATATTAGAAATAATTCCAAAAAGAGAAGAAAAAGTTTCAAATTCAGAATATATAAAAACTTTACTTCATTGGTTTAAAAAGAATTTTTTTACCTGGTGTAACAAACCAAAATGTCCAAAATGTAATGAATGTCAAAATAACATAACTCAATCTTTACTTGAATGTACTCCAACAATAGAAGAGAAAAATAATTTAGCATACAGAGTAGAAATATATAAATGTGATAAATGTAATTGTGACAATATTCGTTTTCCTCGTTATAATAATCCATTAAAATTAATAGAAACAAGAACAGGACGTTGTGGTGAATGGGCAAATTTATTTGGTTGTATATTAAATGCAGTTGGTTTTAAAACAAGATTTATTAATAATTTCGAAGATCATGTTTGGAATGAATTTTATGATGAAAATGAAGAAAGATGGATTCATGTTGATTCATGTGAAGAAGCTTATAATACTCCTTTAATGTATGAACAAGGTTGGGGAAGAGTTATGACTTATATTTTAGCTTTCTCTGATGATGAAGTTTGTGATGTTACTCCAAGATATGTTAAAAATTGGGATGAAATTAAAGAAAGAAGAAGTTTGAAAAATGAAGAAGAATTAAATGAATTACTTGAAGCTATTAATGCTTCTATTGTTGCTAATTTAAAAGATGAAGATATTAAATTGTTACATATTAGACAAGAGAAAGAAAAAAAAGAATTAAATGATATGATGATTAATAAAGAAAAAGAAATTTGTGAAGAAGAAATGAAAGGAAGACAAAGTGGAAGTGTTGAATGGAGGAAAGAAAGAGGAGAGATTTAATATTTTTTTTTTTTCCGTTTTTTTTTAAATATTTATTTGTTTTCTGTTTTATTTTTTTAAATATAAAAAAATATCTATTGTTTTATTGTTTGTGATTTATTGTTATGGTTTAACAAAAACTTATTACTACAAATTAATATTAAATCTTTATTCATTGATAACTTTTTATTTATATCAATCAATAGTTTGTTTTAATAAACTCTCTATTATTAACACTATTAATAATAATAATATTTATCATTATTTAATATTGTTAAATTTTAGCAGTATATCTTCTTCTTTTACTTTCTTTTGCAGCTGATTCTAAAATTCCTAAAATTGAAATATTACTGTTTCTCATATTTTTTCTATTTTTAAAATTTGGAGTAATAAAACAAGAATGTGTTCTTTCATAAAGAATATTATTTGAATTTAAATCATTTGATAATATCCAATTTAATTCTTCTTGTTCATGAATCAATTTTTTCCAATCAAATTTTTTTGTCTTTTTATTATTTTTCTCCTCTTTTTTTTTATCTAATATTTTATTAATAGATAAAATATTTTCATATTCATTTAATTTACAATCATCAATATTATTTTTAACAACTTTCATTTCTTTTCTTAATTCATTAACATAAGAATTTTCTTCATTAGTACAATCTAAAGTATCATTTAAATCAAAATTATCATCATTATCATCAGGACAAGATAAACATTCAATTAAATTATTTTGATATTCAAATAATATTTCATTTGTAAATCTTTCGTTAATAATATTATTTCCAAAAGATTTAATACAAAGTTTCATTGGACTAACTTTTTCATTTATTTTTTTTGGTTTTAATTTTGGAACATCTTCAGGTTTGTATTTAAATGAAATATAAGTTTGACTTCTTTGTCTATCCTTGATTGGAGAAAAATAATTTTTAAAATTTTCTTCTGATTCAATTGTTAATTGACCTGATAATTCTTTTTTTAAATCAAAACTGTTATTTAAATCTTCATTTATTTGTGTTTCATTTTTAGGATATGTTTCATTGTTTAAATCTATTGAACTTATTTCTAGGGAATTATATGATATGTTTGAGTCATTCTCTTCTACTTGATTTTTATTGAACATTTTTTTAATTATTTATGTTAATTTTTTTTTTGCTTTTTTAATATTTAAAAAAAAAAAGATTTTAAACAATTAATTTTGCTAAAGATTTTTTTATAATAAATCAATATAATTTTATTTTCTATATAATTGATAATATATAAATTATTTTAAATATTAATTTTTAGAAATAATTTTAATATTGATAATACTTTTATTTTTAATAATTTATAATATAGAAATTTTCTCAATAAACAATTCTAATTTAATATTTTATTTTTAATAATTATAATTTATGAATTTCAATTTTTATATCAAAAATCTGTAAAAGACTATTATTTTAACTTGAATTTATAGGAGATACTTTTAATGAAATATAAAAGTCATTTTTTTTTATATTAAATAAAGTAAGAAATAAATAAATAATCTTGAAATTAGAAAATATGAAAAAGTCAATACTCTAAAATAATAAAAAGAATCTTGAATATTCATTGGATTATTAATAAAATGATTATTTTGACTTATTATTCCAGAATATTATGAATGTGAATAATGTAATGAGTTTTGACTGTATAATGATTATATTTTTTTGGAGTAGTTGGTAATATTAATCCATTATTCAAATTATTTTTTTAAATTATTATAATTAAAATATAAATTTTCTTTATTTAATTTGGATTATTATGTTGTATAAATAATTTGAATAATCATTTCAGTTTCTTGTGTTAAAACTTCTCTTCTTAATTAATTAGAAGTTATATTTTTTTCTTTTTGATTTATTGAAATTTTATCATAAGAATTTAATTTATTGTTTTGAATTTGATAAATCTAATATTTTTTCTTTTAATCCTTTCTTTTTTTCTTTATATATTTTATTATAATGAGATTAAAAATAATTATATAATCCCTAATCTAATGATATTAATTTAATAAAAATTTTTTATTAAAAATTATAATTGATTTTTGGAATTTTATTAATAACACCTTTATTAATAGGTTCATAAAATTCATTTATAAATTTTCTACTTCATTTGATAAATTATTGTTTTTAAAAATTGAATAATTTCATTTGATGATTCTTTTAAATCATAATCATCATAAAACACTCTAAGTTCATCAAAAATTAATTTTGTTTATTTAATTAATCTTGAAAATAAAATTTAAATATTTCTTCAATGGATTGAGTGTAAAATAAGTGCCTATAATAATCTAAATGATGAAATTAATTTATTAAAATAATGATTTATAATATTTTTACAAGTTTATTATTCTTATCAGTAAGACTTTTTGAAGAAAATTATTAATTAAGAAATAAAAAACCTTTTATATTAATATTTAAAATATATGATTGAAATTACAACCAACTAGGAAATATAGAAAGGATTCATTCTATAAAAGATTTAAGTTATAATGTAGTTAGAAAGATTGATAATGATGGAGCAAAAAAATTCAAATTAGGAATAATGGGAATTGATGGGATAATAAGAGATTCTAATTATAATATGATTGGAAAGAATGAAAGTGATGGTAGAATAAAAGATTCTAATTATATTATATGTTAGTATTAGTGGAATTAACAATTAAATCAATAAAATATAAAATTTAATGATTTAATTATTAAAAATTATTTTTTTATATTTTTGGATATATATTTATTTTAGAAAAATAATTTACAAATAAAATGGATATTCTTTTGAAAAAAAGACAAAGGGAGATAGAAATTTCTTATGATGGTGAAATTTTAAATGATTATCAAAAATGTAATATTATTAAACAGTTATCTGATTTTAAAAAAAATTATGAAAAAGAAATTCAGTGTTATGAAAAATTTATAAAATTATTATCAAAAAAAAAAATTAATGACGAAATTTCAATAAATGAATTAAATTCAATTTTTAATGTTGAAAATAAATATGCTTTGAAATTAGTTAGGAAATATCAAAATTTTTATGTGGTAAAAAATGATATAGGAGAAAATTTATTTTGTTATCAAAAGCCTAAAATTTTAGCATTACTTTTTAATTTAAATAATTATAAAATTAATATTTGCTTTACATCAGCTCAAATTCAATTTATTTTTGAATCGTTACAAAATTATAAAATTTCAATTTATTCTATTCAAGATAATTTATTAATGAAAGAAAATATTTTTGGTTTTAAAGATTTGGAAGAAGATAATTATTTATATATAATAAATAACAAAATAGAAAAATTAGATGAAAAAGTTTTAGAACCAAAAAATTTTTTTATTGATTATAAATGTGATGAAAAAAATGAAGAAGGTTTAACTATTAATAAATATTATTTTTATTATTTTGATATTGATTTAGAATTTCAAAAAGGATATAATTATATTAAAACAAATCAAAGAGAAAATTTTGAAATGTTTATAATATCATTTTTATCTTCTCCCAAAAAATTTCTTGGAATATGTGGATGTAAAGGAATAGGTAAAACTTCTTCTTTACTTTATTTAAGTGGAAAAAATGATTTTAATATTTTTTATATAAATTTTCGAGCTTTATATAAACAAACAGAAGAAAATACTATAACTATTTTAAAAGCAGAAATTTGTAAATTATTCAGTTCATTTTATGAAAAAGATAATATATATATTAAAAAAATATTTGAGTTAATTAATAATTTTAAAAGCAATCAAGACCTATTTCTATTTTTAAAAACAATTTCAATAGAAATTAATAACTTTGTTTTAGATAAACAAATATTATCTAATTTTATAATAATTGTAGACCAATATACAAATGAAATAAATGGTGATTTGTATAAGTATTTTCAATATATTTCTTCAATAACAACAATTAAAGTCATTGTTTGTTCTACATTAAATAATGATTTTATAAAAGATAATTTATTAAAAACTATTAAAGATTCAGAATTCAATTTCATTCCATTTCATTATTTTTCACCATTAATTATTGAAAATGATGATATCAATACTTTTTTATTAAAAAATAAAATATATGAGCAAAATATTATAAATAAATTCAGAGATTTCGGTTATATTCCATATTTTTATTATTTTCTAAAATCAAATTATAATATTGAGCTTGTTATAAATAAAATAATAGAAGATATTAAAAATTATTTAGGAAATAATTATATTTCAATCATAATTGATTTATTGGAATTAATAAATTCAAATTATCTTCTTTCTAGTTTTATACTTTATGATTTATTAGATAAAATACCTTTAAAATACATAACAATAACTAAAAAAGATATTTTTATAAAAGAAGATAAAAATGAAGATGAATATTACATAAATGAAGGGAAAATTAATGATGAAAAAACTGAAAAAAAATATGAATTAGATAAAAATTATGTTAATTTATTTAAATATTATTTTAATGCAGAAGAGATAATAAAAACTGAAAATATAAATAGGTTTTTTCATTTAAATGAAATTGAAGAAACATTATTTAAAAAAAAAAGAAAAAATACAAAAAAAATATCTGAAAGTATTATTGAAAAATTTAATTTTCCTAATTCACATTCACAATTATTTTCATCAAACAAAACTAAAAAAATTACAGTTTATAAATTGAATTATTTATTTCCTTTAATGGAATATATTTTTTCAAAAATGATTTATTTATATATATTTAATAATTATAGTAATATTTCAAAATTACTAGATTTAAGTAGTTTGGGAGGATTATTTGAATTAATGGTGACTTATAATATAATGAATTTTAAAAAAATTCTTAATATTGAAATTAAACAATTTTTAAGGGTGAATACTATAGTACCTTCAAATTTTTCGATTAAATTTTTTTCTTATAAAAGAAGAAAAAAAAATATGAATTATAATTGGAATAATTTAAATTCATTTAAAAAACAAAATTTAAATATTCCATATGAAGTAAGTTTTATTAAACAAGAATATTTTAATGGAAAATATTATGATATTGCATTAATTATTCCAACAAATGATAAGGATAAAAAAGAATTTATATTAATAGTTTTTCAAATATCAATTATGAAAAAAAAAGACAAAATTTTTACAAAAGAAGAGCATGAATTAATATTTAGATATGTAAAACTTAATTTAGAAGCAACTTTTAGTATAAAAATAATAAAGGCTTATTTTTATTATATTTTAAGGGCAGAAAAAGGAACAATTTTAGATATTGAAACATATAAAGCAAATAATAATATATGCTTAGGATTTGATTATATAAATGGATTCATAGATACAAATTTTCTATTATTAAAAGAAAAAGATTTAATAACTGAAAAATTTTTTATACATAATCAAGCAAGTCTTTTTATTAATAAATTAAACGCTTCATCTATAGAAAAATTAAATAAAATGTTAAATTCTGAAAATGCATTTGAAAAATTGGATAATATTGAAATTTTTGAAATTATAGATTATTTTTGTAAAAATACTAATTCTGAATATTTAAATATATGTCAATTTTTTGTAATTGGGAAAGAAGATATGTCTGAATCATATAAAGATTTTACTGATTTTTGTTTATTTATTAAAATTAAAAAAAATAAAGGTTATTTTTATTTTATGAATGAAATATATTCATTTGAAAATAAAATAAATGAACTAAATGGAAATTTTTTTATATGTTCCTATTATATTTTAAAAAAGAAGAAAATAAATAGTATAAATTTAATAATTGGTTAAATAATATAATATATTAAAATTCTCAAATAAAATGATTATAAATTATTTTTTAAAATAAATTTATTTTTGTGTTCAAAAATTTTTCTACATATGAATATCATAATTACTTTTTGAAATTCATTATTTTTTTGAAAACTATATTTGAGTAATAAATAAATGAAATTTTTAATTTGAAGAACTATTATAAAGTTTTTTATGAATGATGTTGTTTTCATTTGAAATATCCTATATCTATTTTTATTTTTTTTATAAATTTGAATAAAATTATAAAAAGATAAAAAGGAGATATTTCCTTTCCATAGGCTAAATAATTAATTTTATAAATAATCATCTTTAATAATTTATTCTTATATAAAGAAGAAAAATTCATTATATGAGCTAAATTATTATAAATTAATCTAAATTTAACAATATTTCTAATTTAGAAAAATTTTTATGACATTCAATTGTATTATTTCCTTTATTTATATATAAATTCAGGAATTTAAACATAAATGTTTATGAGCATTTGGTAAATATTTTCTATATTTAATTGATTTATCTCTCTGAAAAGGAATATAAGGAAGGAAAAATAAACAATTATCTATATCACAATCATTAAATTAAACATAAATTAAATTATTTATTTTTTTTGGAATATTATCAAAAAAATATAATTTATAATTTCAAAATAAAAATTTACTTATTTTTTCAAAATTTTCAATAAATTTAACATTTGATAATCCTAAATTAGGATTTAAATAAAGTCCAATTCCACTTCCTCATAAGAAAAAAATATTTTTAATTATTTTCAGTTGACAAAAAAATTTAAAAATGTTGTTGAAATAGAAAATTATTTATTATTTATATCTTTTTAATAGAAAAATTAATTATATTTTATAATTATATTTTTTATAATTATATTATATAATTTATTGTATAATGAATATTTATTCTTCAAAAATATTTTTTTCATTTTGTTTATTAGAAAAAATATCATCATCTTCATCATTTTCAAATTCACTAAATAAATTAACTTTTTTCTTTTTATATTCAAAAGGATTTTTAATTACTTTAACTTCAGATTTTATTTTATTCAAATTAGTATCATTATTATCATTGTTTATTTGATTTAATTCTGAAAAATTAAAATTATTTTCTGATTTTACTTTTGAAATATTATTATTTGATTTTGTTAATATATTTGTGTAACTTTCATTATCAGTATCATTATTATCTAAGATATTTTCTAAAAGATTTAAAGATGTTTCTTCTTTTTTATTTTGGGATTTTAAATTATCTAAATTTGGTTTAAATTTTTTTTTTAAATTATGTTTCACTTTTTCTTCCTTTTTTGAAAAGATATTTTCATTTTTTGAATCACTAAATGGATTTGTATTAGTTTTTTGAATTTCAATTATATCTTTTAATTGAGGAAGAGATTCAGTTTCTTTATTTTTTTTATTTTCTATTTTTATATCTTCTTCAATATTATTATTTAATATCTTTTTATTATCTTCATTTTTATTTATTTCTTTTTCTTTTTTATTTTCTATTATTTCATCTTTAATTTCATTTTTTTCCTTTTTATTTTCAATGATTTCATCTTTAAATTCATTTTTTTCTTTTTCTATATTATCAATTATTATGTTATTAGTATAATTATTGAGTAATTTATTTTTTAATTGTTCTATTTCTTTTTGATATAATATTATTTTTTTATTTATATCTTCATTATATAGCATATTTTCATTTGTTTTTTCTTCAATTTGTTTTTGGAAATATAAATATTTGTTTTCTGCCTCTTCTTTTAATTTTTGATTTTCTTTTTCTTTATCATTAATTTGTTTATTAAAAGAAGAAATTTTATTTTCTATATCTTCTTTTATTACTTTATTTTCTTGAATCAAATTTCCAATTTCATCTTTTTGAGTTTTAATCAAATTTTTTAATTCAATATTTTCATTGTTTAATCTTTCTATTTCTGAATCTTTATCTTTATTTTTTTGTTTTAAATCAATTAAATCTGCTTTTAAATTTTCCTCATTTGATTTTGAATTATCTTTAAATAAACTAATTTCTTTTTTATATTCTTCATTATCTTTTTTTGTATTCATTAAATCTTTTTCAATCTCAATAATTTTGTCATTTAAATTTTGTAATTCATCTTTTAATTTAATATTTTCATTTTTGAATTCTTCATTTTCTGATTTAAAGTTTTGTAAGGAAATAATATCAAAATGTTGAGTATTAATAATTGATAATTCCTTATTTTTTTTATTATCATTTTCATTTTTATTTATAAGTTTTTTAATTGTAAATTTATGATTATCTTGAATTATATTATTTTTTATATTTTTATTAGTTATATTTTTTTTAATTTCTACATTGAAATTATTAATTTGATGATTTGAATTTTTTTTATGAATTGAACTTATTTCAAAGTCTTGATTCATTTTATTCATATTAATTATATTTGTTTTATTTTTCATAGGGCTTTTTCTTAATTTTCTTTCTTCCAAAAATCTTTGTAATTTTTCATATTCTGAGAATTTTTTCTTTGGTACAATTATATTTTTTTCAGTTCTAAAATCTTTTATATTATCATCATTTGTGTTAATTTTATTTAACGATTCATTTATTTGAATATTTAAATTTGGATTTTCAGAATTATTGATATTAATATTTGATAAACTATTGATTGGTTGTTCTATTGTTTTTTCTTCAATTTTATTTATTTGTTTATTATCTTTTATAAATTTAGTTTCTTCTATTTCTTTATAGTTATTTTCATTATTTTTTTCTTCGTCTTTTTTTATAATTTCTTCATCCTTTATTTTATCAATTTTATTTTCTTTAATTTCTTTTTTTTCATTATTAATGATATCTTCAAAGATTTCTTCTATTTTTATATTTGTTTTTTCATTTTCATCAATTATTTCTTCTTTTTTATTCTTAATTACTTTTTCATTATTTTCATCATTTTTAATATCTACAAATTTTTCATTATTGTTATTTTCTTTATCTTCATCCATTTTTTCATTATTTTTTTCTTTTTCTTCAATATATTCATTATCTTCTATCTCTTTTATTTCATCTTTTTTTATTTCTAAATTATTATTTTCTTTTTTAGAATTTCCAAAATTATTATTATTAAAATTAGGTTTATTCATTTTATTAGCTTTCCATTGAGGAACTAAATTTTTTTTTTCAACTTTTTTATTATTCTCATTAATATTTACACCATATATTTTTTTAAAATAATTATCATCATTTAAAGTATGTTCATCAAGTTGACAAAAAGTTTTAATATCAATTAAACCATTTTTTAAAATTTCTCTAATAAAACTATTTTTATTTCCTTTAATTCTAAATTCAATTTTTTTAATTTTATCTCTATACCCTTTATTTTTAGCATTATTATCATTTTGTTCAAATATTTCTTCCTCAATTTCAATTGCAATTTTTTCAGAAGTTAATTTAAAATTATTTTCATCATTTTTCTGTTCTAAAGCATTAATTAATGTTTTTTTAACATTTTCTCTAGTAGAATCTTTCTTAATTTGATTATGTCCATTTTCATTTTTAACTTGAGTTTTTTTTCCAAAAGGATTATTTAAAATCATATTCAGAAAATGAAAATAAAAAAAAAAAATAAAAAAAATTAAAAAAAAAAAAAAAAATAAAAAAAAAATTTAAAAAATGGGAAGATTACATGTAATGTTTTTAGAAGGAGATAAAATATATGCATGTGCAAGATGTAATACACATTTATCAGAAAGAAATGAAATAATATCAAAAGAATTTATGGGAGGACATGGAAGAGCATATTTATTTAATAGAGTTATTAATATTACACAAGGTCCTTTAGAAGATAGACCAATGAGAACTGGTTTACATACTGTTTGTGATATTTATTGTATGTATTGTCAAGCTTTAGTTGGTTGGAAATATGAAAGAGCTTATGAACCAAGAGAAAAATATAAAGAAGGAAAATATATTCTTGAAAGAGCTTGTATTAAAAAATCTGGATGGTAAAAAAATTGGTTTTTTTAAATTAAATTAAATATTTACTTTAGTATTATATTTTTTTTTTTTTGTTATTTTTTGTTTATTTGTAATGATTATATTTTTATTATAAATAAATTGATATTTATTCAAAAATCAATTAAAAAATAGCACAAAAATCATAAAAAAGTTGAATAATTTTTTTTTAATTAATGTGATAAAAATGAAAAAGTAATTTTTTTAAATAAAGACAAAAAATACATTAATAAGGAATATAATTATTTGACATTTGAGAGAGTAATGATAAGGTAAAAAAGATTTTTAATATTTTAATTCAACAAATTTTAAAAAGAATATGATTAAAAGAAATGAAGATAATTCTGTTATTAATAAGGAGAATAGTAAGATGAAAAATCAAACATATCCATTCTTCAAATATGTTTTATTATAATAGTTTAATATTAATTAATTTATATAAAATAATTTGAATAAAAGTATAAAAAATTGATTTAATTTATTAATTAATAAATAATTAATTAATTGAATTTATTTAATTAATAAAAATTATTATACAATAGAATTTATTATTTCTCTAGAATATAGAATAAATAAAAATATTTTATTATACAATTAATTTAATTAAAAAAAATGCAAATTTTTGTAAAAACTCTTACTGGTAAAACTATTACTTTAGATGTTGAACCATCTGATACTATTGAAAATGTTAAAGCTAAAATTCAAGATAAAGAAGGAATTCCTCCAGATCAACAAAGATTAATATTTGCTGGAAAACAATTAGAAGATAATAGAACATTAGCAGATTATAATATCCAAAAAGAATCTACTCTTCATTTAGTTTTAAGATTAAGAGGTGGAATGCAAATATTTGTTAAAACTCTTACTGGTAAAACTATTACTTTAGATGTTGAACCTTCAGATACTATTGAAAATGTTAAAGCTAAAATTCAAGATAAAGAAGGAATTCCTCCAGATCAACAAAGATTAATATTTGCTGGAAAACAATTAGAAGATAATAGAACTCTTGCTGATTATAATATCCAAAAAGAATCTACTCTTCATTTAGTTTTAAGATTAAGA
>JAEEGK010014563.1_pt1 | contig 17559 bp, 20 predicted proteins | sample 8958771 | NCBI WGS metagenome assembly JAEEGK01 (sample SAMN16246547, study PRJNA631951) | gut metagenome | biome: gut microbiome; feature: rumen; material: SC-attached | host: Bos | place: Iran: Karaj | collected 2018-10
CGAGGATCACGTCCGGCGAACCTTCATATTCGTCGATTGCGAAGGCCTTTGCTGTCGGCACGGGAAGGTCGCCACGGTGCGCAGTGCGAATCATGAGTCCGTTTTCCTTCAGCGCCGCCAGATGCTCTCCGCGCGCGATGAAGGTCACTTCGTTTCCGCCCAGCGCAAGGTATCCGCCGACGATTCCGCCGACGCCGCCCGCGCCGAGAACCACAAATTTCATTGGCCATTCCTCCCGTCAGTACAGCTTCTCCAACGTTTCTTCCGCGATCTTGAAGGTGTGCGTCCCCTCCTCGGGGAAGCTGCGCGCTGTCACCGCGTCCTTGTATCCCTGCATCGCCTTGACGATCTCGTCGTGAAGATTCGCGAAGCGCTTGACGAATTTCGGGCAAAAGCCGTTGGAGAAACCGAGCATATCGTTGACGACGAGGACCTGCCCGTCGCAGCCGCTTCCAGCGCCGATGCCGATGGTCACAGCATTCACGCTCGCCGTTACTTTTTCGGCGAGACGGGCCGGCACGCATTCCAACACGATCGCACAGCAGCCCGCCTTGTCGAGAGCCTTCGCGTCATCGATGAGCTTTTGGGCGGTGGCGGCGTCTTTTCCCTGCACCTTGTAGCCGCCAAGCTGGTTGACCGACTGGGGCGTGAGACCGAGATGACCGACCACTGGGATTCCCGCCGCAATCATTTTCTCAATGCCCGGAAGGATTTCCACGCCGCCCTCGAGCTTGACAGCCTGGCACCCCGTCTCCTTCAGGATACGGCCCGCGTTTTCCACTGCTTTCTCAGCGGAGACTTGATAGCTCATGAACGGCATGTCCACGACGACGAACGTGTTTTTCGCGCCGCGGCAAACGGCCTTTCCGTGATGGATCATATCCTCCACCGTGACCGGCAGCGTCGAGCCGTAGCCGAGCATGACGTTGCCCAGCGAATCGCCGACGAGGATCGTGTCGACTCCAGCTTCCTCGACGAGCTGAGCCATCGAATAGTCGTATGCCGTGAGCATTGTGACCGGGGTTTTGCTTACTTTCCTTTCCTTGAATGTGGCGACGGTAAACGGTTGATTGGACATATACGTACACCTCCTAAAAATTTCAGCAAACAATAGAAAAAGCTTCTTTGCCCATGACAAAGAAGCCCGTATACGACCCCGGCGACAGCCCGCGCACATCTATCGTCCCGTCCGGAACGGTACGGGCGAAAACACGGTCTGGTCGAAAAAACCGGCATTGGCAGTATAACTCAAGCTTCCTGATGTCATCTGTTTGCCTGCGCAAAGGATATCATAAACATCGGACGAACGCAATAAAAAATCCACTGCCTTTATAAATAAAAGCAGTGGACGATTTCATTCAATTGTCAATCCGATGACGGTTGATGGAAACGAGCCCTCGATAAATCAGCCCTAAATCCACATCATGGCCGCGAGACTCCATATATTTCTCAAGTTTACGTTTTACCCGCTGCAATGCGTTGTCAATGGATTTTACTCTGCGATGCAAATCGGACGCGATTTCCTGATATGATTTCCCATCCAAATAGGACATCAACACACGCCATTCAAGGTCGCTGAGAATTTCCTCCATTTTTGCTTCAATATCAATGAATTCTTCACGGCTTATGACTAACTCTTCCGGATCAGCAATACATGCGCCAGACAACACGTCAAGCAATGTACGCTCCGAATCTTCATCATAAATCGGTTTATTCAGGGAAACATACGAATTCAGAGGAATATGCTTTTGCCGAGTAGCCGTTTTGATGGCGGTAATTATTTGACGAGTTACGCAAAGCTCTGCAAACGCACGAAAGGAAGAAAGCTTGTCGTTTCGGAAATCCCGAATCGCCTTATAAAGGCCAATCATGCCTTCCTGAATGATATCTTCCCTGTCGGCGCCAATTAAAAAATATGAGCGGGCTTTCGCGCGCACAAAATTCCTGTATTTGTTGATTAAATAATCTAAAGCGGCTCGACCGTCATCACTTTTGATTCTCAAAATGACGTCTTCATCGGTAAGGGTGTCGAATTCATTAGAAACCGCTTCATTGACATAAGCCGCCGCGTTTGTTTCCATTCGATGGTCCTCCCCAAATAATAAAGCGTTCCATAGAACGCCTTATAACAGACATATAAAATTATAACGTAGATGCCTTTTTACGTCAAGCCTCGGGCAATTCTTCAATGCAATACTCAATGAAATGCAGAGGCCCTATTTCCCATTATCTTCGCAAAAGTATCTCATGGTAGCTTTCTTCCACTCTCGTACGGAGTAAAAGGTCTTCCTCTCGCCCAACTGATTTTCCGCCGCAATACGATCGGCGATTTCTTCACAAGCCTTTCTATTTGGAGCATGGATCATTGCATAAAAATTGTATGGCCAATCAGTCGCCGGCTCCCTCGAATAACAATGGGAAACCGCCGCTTCCCGGCTTACAGCCTCGCCAACCCCATCTAATCGAGTGTTTGCAACCTGCCATGCGCAAAGAGCGTTCGCAGAAAACCCTGCTTTTCTATGTTGCAGCACAGCTCCAACACGACGCAGTACGCCTCGTTCTTTAAGTGCTCTGAGCCGTGAAAGGAATTCGTCTTCTCCCATCCCCGCTTTGACGGCAAGTTCAGCAAAAGGATGCGATACAATCGGAATTCCGTCTGCCAAAGCACGGATTATGCGTTGATCCTTTTCTTCCAACATCGCATCCTCCTATCATAACTGAAATTGCACGCGAACTTTATATTTTTTCAGGGAAGGCAACACCATCATACGCTCGACGCCATGCAAAACGCGAATCTCGTCAAAAATCTTGCGTTGCTGCTCTGCCGACGAAGTCTGCAACGTAAACCAAAGATTATATTCTCCTTCTCGTTCATAATTGTGCGTAACACATTCGTATCGATTTACATTCTGAACGACGTCTGCCAAATATGCCGCCGATACACGAAGCGCGACAAGAGCGCCCCTATATCCGATTGCTTCTGAATCAAAATAGGCGCCCAATCTGCGCAGATATCCTTTTTCCTTTAACACCGTCAACCGTTCCATCAAGACGGCTTCGTCTATGTGCAGCCGTTCCGCTATCGCAGCAAACGGACAAGATACCAGCGGAATATCTTCCTGAATTGCGTTCAAGATTTTTTTGTCAAAATCTGAAAGCATGAGCTTCTCTCCTTTGACGAAAAAGCATCGGACCGCCGCCTTGGCAAGCGACCTGCCCGATGCTTCCTACTGCTTATTTCATTTTACAAAGAATTTGCAATCACGTCAAGCAATTCTGAACGTCCTTCATTTTTTACGGAAGAATATGGCAAAATCTCCAGCTCCGGCACGCCCAATAATTTTCGCATCCGTTCCGTGTTGCTCTTCCCCGCGCCGCGGCTTAATTTATCCGCTTTTGTCGCGACGACAAGTACCGGAATTCCGTTCTTTACAAGCCAGTGAAACATATCCAAATCCGACTGCATCGGATCATGACGTATATCTATGAGTTGGGCGACAAAACGAATCTCTTCCGAATTAAGTAAATAATCCTCGATAAACTTTCTCCACGAGAGTCGCTGCGTCTTTCCGGCTTTTGCATAGCCATATCCCGGCAAATCAACAAGATAAAACGACCTTCGAAAATCTTCTCCTTCAATCTTCATGCCGACGTCATAAAAATTGATTGTCTGCGTTTTTCCGGGTTGTCCCGACACATGCGCCAAATTATTGACGCGCGTCAAGGAATTTATCAGCGAAGACTTTCCAACATTTGACCGACCGATAAATACAATTTCCGGTCGTTTTTCCTGCGGATATTGTTCCTTCTTAACGGCAGACTGCAAATATCTTCCCTGGGTAATGATTACTCGCTCTTTCACGATTTCACCCACACATGCGGCAGCACTTCGTCCATGGACGCGACCGGTACAAATGTCAATCGATCTCTTATTGGTTCCGGTATCTCCTCAATATCGCGAAGATTGTCCTTTGGCAAGATGATAGTGCGCATTCCCTCGCGATAAGCCGCGAGAACCTTTTCTTTCAATCCTCCGATCGGGAGCACACGCCCCCGCAGCGTTATTTCTCCCGTCATGGCAACGTCGCTCCGAACCTTTTGCTTTGTAAGCGCCGATACCATTGCCGTCGTCATCGTAATACCTGCGGACGGACCGTCTTTCGGCACCGCTCCCTCCGGCAAATGAATGTGTATGTCATTTTTTTCATGAAAATTCGTCGGCAACTTCAAGGCTTTTGCACGGCTGCGAATATAAGAAAGCCCCGCTTGAGCGGATTCTTTCATGACGTCGCCTAATTGCCCGGTAAGAATTAATTCCCCTTTCCCTTTTAAAATTGTGACTTCCGTCGGCAAAATATCCCCGCCCAATTCCGTCCACGCCATTCCGGTAACGACGCCGACCTGCGGCTCTTTCTCCGCTTTGGTATGTAAAAATTTGGGCTGACCAAGGAAACTTTCCAACGATTTTGCGGTAACGCTCACTTTCACAGCATGTTCTTCTACAATTCGTCGCGCAACTTTACGACAGATCTCACCCAGTTTTCGTTCCAATTCGCGCACGCCCGATTCACGCGTATATTCCGAAATAATACGACGAATCACGCCGCCGCCTATCGAGACTTCCCTTGCCGTCAATCCGTTTGCAGTTCGCTGGCGCGGCCATAAATACCGTTTGGCTATTTCTATTTTTTCTTCTTCTGTATAACTGGACAGGGAAATTACTTCCATGCGATCGCGCAATGCACGTGGCATCCCGCTGACGTCGTTTGCCGTGACAATCCAAAATACTTGAGAAAGATCAAAGGGCAAATCGACATAATGATCGGTAAACGTACAATTTTGCTCCGGATCCAGTACCTCCAAAAGAGCCGCTGCAGGATCGCCCTGATAATCATGAGATAATTTATCTACTTCATCTAACAAGAATACGGGATTCTTAGCTCCTGAACGACGAATCCCCTCCATGATACGTCCCGCCATAGCGCCAACATAAGTACGGCGATGGCCTCGAATTTCAGCCTCGTCGCGTATTCCTCCCAAAGAAGCCCGCGCAAACTTGCGGCCGACAGCATGCGCGATTGACGAGGCCAAAGAAGTCTTTCCTACGCCGGGAGGGCCCACGAAACAGAGAATCGGCGCTTTTTGCTCCGTTGCGGTTTTTTTGCCCTTGTTTTTCTTGGACACCAGTTGATAGACAGCCAGATAATCCAAAATACGTTCTTTGACTTTCTTCAGTCCGTAATGATCTCGCTCCAGAATATGCTCGGCTTTTTTAATTTCAACCGTCTCTTTCGTGGCCTCTTCCCAAGGCAAAGACAGCAAACAGTCAAGATATGTACGAACGACGCCCGTTTCCGCAGAATAACCAGACATTCCTTCCAAGCGCCGAATTTCCTTTTCAATTGTTTTTCGCACAGTGTCCGGACATTTCTTTTTCTTTAAAGCTGTTTTGTACTCTTCTATAGCCGCCTGTCGGTCGTCCTGATCGCCAAGCTCTTTTTGGATTACCTTGATTTTTTCCCGTAAATAATAATCCCTCTGCAGCTTCTCCATTTGCTGCCGGACTTCCGAGCCTAATTTTCGCTCAATGGCAAGAACTTCCAATTCATGTACCAAAATAGCGTATAACTTGCGCATACGATCGCCAACGTCGTCAAGATCAAGCAACGCCTGCTTATCTTCAAGGGAAAGATTTAAATGGCTGGAAATGAGATCTGCCAGTCGCCCCGAATCATCAATGATAGAAACGGAAACCAGAGCTTCCGCCGGTATCTTTCTCGTAACCTTGACCCATTCCTCAAATTGATGAACAACGCCTCGCGTGAGAGCTTCCAGTTCCATCGAAGGAGCCATCGCGTCCCGAAGACATATTGCCTCGGCTTCATCATATTTTTCCAATGCGCGGACGGAACGAATGCGTGCGCGTTCAATTCCCTCAACAAGCACACGGAAAGCGCCTCCCGGAAGCTTGAAAATTTGGCGCACCTCAGCAACGGTGCCCATGGTGAAAAGATCTTCCGGTTTCGGCTCTTCAATTTCTGCGTTTTTCTGGGCAACCAGCAAGATACGACGATCCGCAAGCATGGCCTGCTCGATAGCCCCTATAGAACGCGGTCTTCCCGCATCTAAATGAATAATCATCGAAGGAAATACAACCATTCCTCGTAAAGGCAACAGCGGAAATTTTTCCGTCCCCTTCATATTGGGTTCCTCCCTTTAGAAAAAGGCACTGTCAATGACAGTGCCCCGAATATCTGATCATGCTTTACGCGGACGCAACATGTTGCCGTATCATCTGCGCCGTTTTGCCTGAACCCATTGTCAGCACTGGATCAAGATGATTGCTGACAACCTCTTTTGTTACGCGACATAGCGAAACATTGTCTATAGAAGGCAATTCAAACATCACATTCCGCATAATATCTTCAATGATGGAACGAAGACCGCGCGCGCCTGTTTTATGTTTCAAGACTTCCTGCGCGATCAAATGCAGCGCGTCATCATCGAATACCAATTTAACGCCGTCAAGCGACAACAATTTTTGGTATTGTTTGACCAATGCGTTTTTAGGCTCCGTCAAAATACGCACCAAGGCCGGTTCGTCCAAAGCCTCCAGCGTTACCACTATCGGCAGGCGTCCGATAAACTCAGGAATCAATCCGTCTTTCAAGAGGTCTTCCGGCAAGACATGCTTGAGCGTCTCACCGATATTTCGAATCTCTCGATTCCCCATCTCCGCGCCGAATCCGATGCCTCTTTTTCCCATACGCTCTTCGATGATTTTCTCGATACCGTCGAAAGCGCCGCCGCAAATAAAGAGAATGTTCGTCGTATCAATCTGAATCAAATCCTGATGCGGATGCTTTCTTCCGCCTTGAGGCGGAACGGAAGCGACCGTGCCTTCAAGAATTTTCAGTAAAGCTTGCTGCACTCCTTCACCGGACACATCACGCGTGATTGACATATTTTCCGACTTTCGCGCAATCTTGTCAATCTCGTCGATATAAACGATGCCCTTCTCCGCACGTTCCACATCATAATCCGCCGCTTGGATAAGCTTCAGCAGGATGTTTTCCACATCCTCGCCGACATATCCGGCTTCGGTCAGAGACGTAGCGTCCGCCATCGCAAAAGGCACTTTCAGAATACGCGCCAATGTTTGTGCTAACAGCGTTTTTCCGCTGCCTGTCGGTCCCAGCATAAGAATATTCGACTTCGTGAGTTCCACATCATCGCCGGAACGACCAGCCGGAACGCTAATCCTCTTATAATGGTTGTATACCGCTACGGAAAGAGCTTTCTTCGCTTCCTGCTGCCCAATGACATACTGCTCGAGAATAGCCGCAATTTCTTTCGGCTTTGGAATATTCTGCAGTTCAACTTCATGTTCGCCGCTGAACTCTTCCTCGATAATTTCATTGCAAAGCTCAATACACTCGTCGCAGATATAAACGCCCGGGCCCGCTACAAGCTTTCTGACTTGCTCCTGCGCCTTGCCGCAGAAGGAACATTTCATTTGGCCCTTGTCATCCCCGAATTTCATCCTTCTGCAGCTCCTCTCTTATTTCTTTTCCTCTTTCTTGTCCTCTTTGGGAGGACGTACAGAAATAACTTCATCGATCAAGCCATATTCCTTGGCTTCTTGGGCATTCATGAAATTATCTCTTTCCGTATCTTGAACGATTTTATCACGTTTTTGGCCCGTATGTTTAACGAGAATATCGTTTCCGATCTCTCTGAGCCGTAAAATTTCCTTTGCTTGAATCTGAATATCGGTGGATTGCCCTTGCGCACCGCCCAAAGGCTGATGAATCATGATACGGGCAAGCGGAAGCGCGTACCGTTTGCCGGGGGCTCCAGCGGCAAGCAACAGAGCGCCCATGCTGGCAGCCTGACCGATACAGATCGTCGATACTGCCGGCCGAATATACTGCATCGTGTCGTAAATGGCAAGTCCTGCCGTTACGACTCCGCCCGGACTGTTGATATACAGATGGATGTCCTTATCGGGATCCTCCGCCTCCAGAAACAGGAGCTGCGCCACAACTACGTTCGCCACGCTGTCGTCGATGGAACCTCCGACAAATACGATGCGGTCCTTCAAAAGACGCGAATAAATGTCGTATGCGCGCTCGCCCCGATTCGATCGCTCCACGACCATCGGCACATAGTAATTCATGCTCGGTTCTTCATAGCTCATTTTCGGTTCTCCATAAAATGCGATTATTCTGCGATGTTATCGACGATGAATTTCGCCGTCTTGCGACGCATTACAGTCACCGCAAGATCGTTCAAACGGCCTTGCTGCCGGACAATCTTTTGAACCTGTGCCGGAGTCGCGTTGTACATTTGCGCCATCATCGCAATCTCCGTACGGATATCGTCGCCCGTGACCTCAATATTCTCCGCTTTGGCTACTGCTTCCAGCATCAAGTCAGTGCGGACATTCTTCTCCGCCGTTTCACGATACTGCGCGCGAAGCTTCGTCAAATCGCCGCCAGAATACTGGAGATACTGCTCAAACTTCATGCCCTGCTGCTCAAGACGCATCGCAAATTCACGAAGCATCTGATCGATACGATCTTCGATCATCACGTCGGGAATATCCATTGAAGCGTTCTCCGCCGCCGTGTCGATAGCTGCAACACGACGGTCGTTTTCTGCCTTGGACTCCGCCGCTTTCTCCAGCTTCTCGCGGACGTCCTTCTTGAGCTCATCCACCGTCTTGAAAACGCTGGCCTGCTGGACAAACTCGTCGTTCAATTCCGGCAGTACCTTATTTTTCAACTTATTGAGCTTGCACTTGAAGACAGCGTCTTTGCCAGCGACTTTTTCCGAATGATATTCCTTGGGGAAAGTGACCTTCACTTCCCGTTCCTCGCCAACCTTCATACCGACAAGCTGATCCTCAAAACCGGGAATGAAGCTGCCCGAGCCGAGCTGCAAAGGATAATCCTTGCCCTCACCGCCCTCAAAAGCTTCGCCGTCTACAAAGCCCTTGAAATCAATCGTCGTCAAATCGCCCTTTTGCGCTTCCGCGCCTTCCGGTGCGTCTACCATTTGCGCTTTGCGGTCCCGCATCTTGTCGATATGCTGCATGACCGTCTCGTCGGTAACCTCTTCGACCTTTTTCTCAATCTTCAGGCCTTTATATTCGCCCAATTTCACTTCCGGCTTCGGAGTAACCGTAGCCTTGAAAATGAACGGTTTTCCTTCTTCCGCCTGCACACGCTCGAAATTCGGATAGGAAGCCAGTTCCAGCTTTTCTTCCGCTAAAGCTTCATCAAAAACTTTCGGACCGAACTTCTCATAAGCTTCGTCAATCAGTGCCTCCTTACCAACGCGCTGCTCGACGATGCGCCGGGGCGCTTTGCCACGACGAAAGCCCGGAATATTCACTTCCTTGGCGATGCGCTTCGCGGCGTCCGCAATCGCCTTGTCCCAATCCTCCGCCGGCGCCTCGATCGTCAAAATAACCTGCTGATTTTCTCCGTTTTCTCTGGAAACCTTCATAGCCTGAAATGCCCTCCTGTTTATTGGGAACGTCTGCGTCATTCCCCTTTTCTTCGCATATTGTCTGCGGTCAATCCACATAAGACAAACATACCATTACGCATAATACCATAAATAGCCGTGAAAAACAATACAAAAAAGAGCAAATCAAAGGAAAGGCAACTTCTGCTGAAAAGTTTTTCAAAAAAAGAAAAGCGGGATGCGCTCCCACTTTTCTTTTCAATTATAAGCTGGTTCGGAAGTAAAAGATGCAAATGAATAGCACCGTCAAAATTATCATGATGGTATCGGCAATACTTGTCCTATAATTATCCGGACTGTAATGCTTTTTCTCGTGGAACGGCTTCGCGTCAAGGAACTGCATCGGGTTGTCCGTGACGACCATGATCTGCCGTACCCCTACGCCCCAAGCGTGACCGAGGCTTCGGCAAAGGCCGAAGCAGAGATAGGCGATGCCCAGTACGCAGGTCTTAAACGGACGCCGGTAGAACCAATCCGTATCGAGGGAAATCGCCGTATGCGGCTCCATCCTCGGCAGGAACAACAGGAACGGAATAACAGCCACGAAACCCATGATCAGCTGATTGGAAATATGCAGCGCAGTGTAAGGCACATAGCCTACCGGGCCGAAAGGCAGGAATTGATACAGGCTGAACTCCGGGAAACAGCCGATGATCGTGCAAAGCGCCGCACCCACGATCATCGCAATCTTCATGTTGCTCTCAATCGGACGCTGCTCCGGCGCCATTCCTTTGTCCGGCGCGAGGAAGATAAAATACAGCATCTTGAAGCAGATCGAGAGGAAAGTACCGACGCTGGCAAGTTCCAAGAGCAGGGCGACCGTACCCATGTGCGCTTCCTCCGCCGCCTCGATCGTCACCATCTTGCTGACGAACCCGTTGAAGAAAGGAACGCCCGCGATGGAAAACGCGCCGACGACGAAACAGAGGAAAACAAGCGGATATCGCTTCGCCATGCCGCCGAGCTGGTTAATCTTGCGAACCCCGGTGGCGTAAGTAATCGCATTACAGCACATAAAGAGCAGCGATTTAAACAAAATATCGCAAACGGCATGCGCCGTCGCGCCGTTCATGCTCATCGCCGTACCAACACCCGCGCCTGCGACCATATAACCGACCTGACTGACGATATGATAAGAAAGCAACTTGATCATATCGTTTTCCATGACGGCATAAGTGGCGCCGTAAAGCGCCATCAGGACGCCGATGCCAATCAGGAGCTCCGCGCCTCCGAACATGCGGAGCAGTGAATAGACGGCAACCTTTGTAGTATAGCTGGACATGAAGACGCTGCCCGTAAGCGTCGCCGCAGGATAGCCGTCGACGAGCCAACCGTGCATCGGAACCGCCGCCACATTGATGCAGACGCCCGCGAGGATTGCCCAAAACGCAGCGTCATAAGGCCCAGCCATCAGATTGTGCACGAGGATATCTCCCTGCACGAGTTTCATGATGACGCCGAAGAGCACGAGATTTCCGCTCAACGTATGCACCAAAAGATAGCGGATACCGGCGCTCCGGCTCGTAGGCCTCGGGTCGTTCCAAATCAGGAAGGTCGAGGCCACCGCCTCCAGTTCCCAGAAGAACAGGAACGTAATCCAATCATGCGCCAGCACGACGCCGATAGAAGAGCCGACATAAGCCATCGAACAGAGAGCTTCGAGCGGGCTCTTGTGGTGGCAGCTGTAAATTCCGCCGATGATGCCGAAAACGCAGAAAATCACGGCGAAAACCCAGCTGAGAGAATCGACGTAAAGGTAATGGATAGTAAAGTCCTCGAGGAACTTGAACTGTAAATCCGTACCCGGAGCAAATCGAAGCATCCCAAGAAGCGCCAACACCGGACAGCAGGCAAGAATCATCCTGCGTTCCTTCGGCGCGCAGAGCGCTGCAAAAACCCCTACAAGGATAAATATGATACCGGGATGGAAATTCTCAAACATCGGCATCATCGCATCCTTTCTCATAATAGTCTTCATCGCGCTGCAAGAGCGGCGTCATAATCAGCTTTGCCAAGATGATTAGAATCCAACAGCCGACAAAGGCAAAGGCAATCATGCCGCCCGGCTTTTGCAGGAGATGCTCTCCCTCGCTGTATGCACCCAGCGCAAACGTTACCGCGAAAACCGCTAACGCGAGAGCCGCCGCTATGAAAATCACTTTGAATCGCTTTGCGCTGTCGCCGACAAGGTCAATCAACCCAGCCACCTCCCCATCCGGCCGTAATTCCCGCTGACGCCATTTCACAGAGCTTGTAGAAATCCGGCGGGAAAATCTCAGGATCGACGCCAAGAATTAAAGCCAAAATCGCGGTAAAGCAAATCGGAATCAACATGCAGTAGCTAATGGAGCCGTACTTTCTTGGATCTTTGATCGGCTCCGGCTTGAAAAACGCCATGCGGACTACGGGCATCAAGTACGCCATCGCTAAAAGCGCCGACGCCACCCAGACCGCGACGAAAAGCGGCTTTCCTGCCTGCATCGCGCCCATCGCCAAATTCCATTTGCTGATGAAACCGACGATGAAGGGCGTACCGGCAATACCCAGCGAAGCGATGGCGAAGCACCCCATCGTCACCGGCATTCGATGGCCGATCCCGTCCATTTCGCTGATATCATGTAGGTGCGTCCTGACGATGATGCAGCCCGCGCACATGAAGAGGGTAATCTTCATGACCGCGTGCGCCACGAGATGCAGATACGCGCCTTTGAACGCCAGCGGCGTCAACAGCGCACCACCGAGCACGATATAGCTGAGCTGTCCGATGGTCGAAAAAGCAAGCCGCCGCTTTAAATTGTCCTGCCGCAGCGCGATAAACGAGCTGGCTAAGATCGTGAGAGCCGCAGCCCAGGCGAGGAAGTCCGCAATACCCAGCTCCGCCAAAAGCTTCGGTCCGAACACGAAACCGAGGATACGAAGCACCGCGAACGCCCCGGTCTTTACGACCGCCACCGCGTGCAGAAGTGCGCTGACCGGCGTCGGCGCCACCATCGCGGCCGGAAGCCAACCGTGCAGCGGCATGACAGCCGCCTTGACGCTGCCCGCCATGATCATCAGCACAAAGAGCAGCTGCAAAACCCATGCAGGCGCCATGTCAATGCTCAGGAACCCGCCGGGAGTGAAATCCATCGTGCCAGCAATGCAGTAGACGCCCACCGTGCCCGCAAGGAAAAGCTGGCCGGAAACGAGGGTATAAGCCAGATATTTCCGCGAAGCCAAGAGCGCCTCTTCGTCGCGCTCATGCAGGACAAGCGGATAGCTGGAAATCGTCAGGATTTCGTAGAACACGAAGAAGGTCAGCAGATTGGATGCCATCGCAATACCCATCGTCGCGCCGATGCAAAGCGCGAAGGCGGCGAAATAACCGGTCTGCATCCCTTCATGATTGTTCCGCATATAGCCGATACTGTAAAAATTAATCGGTATCCAGAGCATCGAAGCCAGCGCAGCGAAAATCATACCCGCCGGATCGACCCGCATCGTGAGTCCCACTGTGTCCGTCAAGTTGAACAACGTATATTCGTACGTCACGCCGTTCAACACGCCGCCGACCATGCTGATAATGACGCCGAACATCGTGATGGAGCCAATGGCACTCCATGTTTCACGGATATTCGGGTACTTGTTGCTCATGGAGACGAGAAGCGCCGCCAAAAAAGCGATCCCGATTGCAATAAATGGACGTGCGTCTATAACTGTCATTTGATCAGCACCTCCGGCAATCCGACATTAAGAATATCCGTCACCAACGCGCTGCTGTATATACCGAGGAACAAGATCGCAAGCCCGGTGACAGCGATGGGAACCAGCATGCTGACGGGAAGCCCCAGCCCTGTTTCCGCCTCGTGAATCTCCGGCAACGACGCCTCGCGTTGAACGAACATCTGCTCAATGATGCGGAAATAATACACGGCGTTCAAAAGCGAGCTGACCACCAGCACCGCGATATAAATATTCTGCCCGCCTTCGTAAGCACCCAGCATCAGATACCACTTGCTGAAGAATCCGCAGGTGGGCGGAATGCCGACCATTGAGAGAACCGCAAGCGCCACTGCCACGCTTGATACAGGCATTTTGCGGTTCAGCCCGCCGAGGCGGTACAGATTGACCTCGCCGTAACGATAAGTGATACCGCCGATAACAAGGAACAAACAGCATTTCATGAACGCATGGTTGATGAGATGCAGCACCGCGCCGATAAAGCCGTGAACGTTCCCGAGCGCCATGCCCACCGCGATATAGCCAAGCTGCGCCACCGACGAATAGGCCAGCATACGACGGAAATCGTACTGCGCCAGCGCCATGACCGAACCGATCAGGATGCCGCAGATTCCCATAATGCCGAGTACGTTCATCAGCGATTCCATCACGGAATTATGAATACCGAAAACGTAATAGAAATACCGGAGCATCGCGTAAGCCGGAACCTTGCTCATGCAGCCGGAGATGAATCCCGCCGCTCCCGGATGGGAGAACGTATAGGAATCCGGCTGCCAGCCGTGGAGCGGGAACAGCGCCATCTTGATGCCGAAGGCAATCAGGAAGCAAGCCACCGCGAACGCGAAGAGCGGCGTATGGACAAAGGGCTGGATTCGCTGCCCGATATCCGCCATATTCAACGAACCGGTCATCGCGTAAATGTACCCGATTCCAATCAGATACAAGGACGCGCCGATGGTTCCGACCAGCAGATACCGGAACGCCGCAATCATCGACTTTTTGCCGCCAAGAGCAATCAGACCATAACCAGACAAAGACATGATTTCGAGATAAACGTACATATTAAATACGTCGCCCGTAACCGTCATGCCGCAAAGACCGACCGTCAAAAGTCCGTACAGCGTGTAATACCCGCCGTAATGGAGCCAGTCCTCGTTTTGCAGGAACGGCCTGCTGTAAAAGCTGACCACCAAAGCGATGAAGGTAATCATGCAGAGCACTGACGTATTCAAAGGGTCGATGGCAAACTCGATGCCGATTGGCGGCTCCCAGTTTCCCATCCAATAATGTATCGTCTTGCCGCCTTCCGTAAGCACTTCCCGCAGCGACGCCACAGAGCTCGCGAACGCGCCCAAAAGGGAAAGCTGCACCACCCATGCTCCCAGATGCTTATGCAGACGCGAGAGCGCCAAGCACAAGAGCGACGCTGAAAGGGGCAGCAGCACGATGAATACGGGGCTGTGCGCACCTAAACTCATTTGCTCGCCCTCCTCAGCACTTCAGTTTCTTCCAAAGAGCCGTAAAACTCTTTGATTCGCATCAAAAGGGCAATCGCGACGCCCGTCGTACCCATGCTGACCACGATTGCCGTCAGCATCAGCGCGTGAGGCAAAGGATTGATATAGCTGGCAGGGTCCACGTTTCCCGGCACGAGAATCGGAATCATGCCGCCTTCCTTCTGCGCGAAACAGAGGTAGAAGAAAATGACCGCGACCTGCATGACGTTCATCGCCATCAGCTTTTTCAGGTAATGCTTGGCAAGCACCATGCCGTATACGCCTAAGAAGAAAAGGATCATGACCAACGTGTAGATGCCCCGATGCGCGAGAAATTCATTCAGCGCGTCCATCAATCATCGCTCCTTTCCACAACGGCGTCCATGATATTCAAAATCGTCATCATGACGCAAATCGTGACGCCGATCTCGATCATCAGAATACCCAACGCGTGCATTTCATGCGCCGGTTCCAAATGAACGGGCAAAAAGCTGTAGTCGAGGAACTTGCCGCCGCCTGCCAAAGTCAGCCAGCCAGCCAGCGTGTAAATGAACGTCCCGCAGCCTGCCAACACCAGAGAATTTTTCATTTTAATATTGAAAATGGTCTCTTCCTTGCCCAGAATCAATCGCGCCAGCACAATGCCGAATCCCATCACGACGCCAGCCTGAAAGCCGCCGCCCGGCGACGTTTCGCCAAGTACGAGAACGTATACCGCATAGACCAGCGTGAACGGGACGAGCATTCGGAACGCGATATTCAAAAGCATTCCTCCGAACGGGTCCTTCATCATTCGTAATCATCTTCTTTCTCAGGCCGCCGTCCCATTGTCGATTTCGACAGGATCAGCGCCGCCGTCAATCCCGACAGGTACATGACCGTCGTCTCCCACATCGTATCGAAGCCTCTGTAGTCGGCCAACGTGCCCGTCACGATGTTCGGGGAGCCAGTGTCCAACTCGCTCTGCGCAATATAGACCGGCGTAATATGCTGGTTCGGCGCGCTTTGCGGGTCGCCGATGCCCGGCAGGAAAATCACGCTGCTGCAAAAAAGCCCCGTCAACAGCGCCAAGACCGTAATGACAAACCCACGCATTATTTGCACCACCTATCCAGCTTTTTCAGCGCGATCACATAGAAAATCGTCGAGACCGTACCGACGACCACCTCCGTGAACGCCACATCCGGGGAACCCATCATCAGGTACATCAACACTGCGCAAAAACTGAACGCGCCGTAAGTCATGATCGCGCTCAAAAGGTCGCGCTCGTAAATGATGCAGATGGTAATCAAAATCAGGAATATAAGGAGAATCGCCTCAACTGTGTAAATCTGCATCCGCTTCCCCTCCTTTTGTTGACCCGTCCGGCAAGATATCATCCGGCAGGCTGTTCTTCGTCCAAACCGGATGCCCCGTCTTGTACGCCGCCTTCGTCAGAATATGCGAACCAATCGGATTGCCGACGAAGATAAACATCAAGATAATCAAAAGCTTCGCCGACGTAATGGAGACGCCGTTATACACGGCAAGCCCTAAGAAAACCAGCATCGTCCCCAGCGTCTCGCTGTTGCCCGACGCATGAACCCTGCTGTAAAAATCCGGCAGGCGCAGCATTCCAATCATCGAACCGACGAGGAAAATCAGCCCCAGCCCCATCAGCAAGGCCGCGATTATCTCCTGTAAGCACTCGCAAGAGATCATAGCTTCTTCCCCCCTAAATACTTCGCCAACACAACGGAACCAAGACAGCCCATCATCGCGTATGCCATCGCAAGGTCGACGTACATCCCCGGCTGGTTATCAAGGAAGCCGAACAGTACGATCAAAAGAATCGTATCCGCCGTAATGACCCCGAGCCCATTCATACGGTCAAAAATAGTCGGCCCTTGGAAAACTCGCTGCAGCATCAGTCCGATTGTCGTCAAAAGGACGCCCATCAGCACGAGAAAAAATATCCGCACGTCAATCCTTCCCTTCCAAGAGCTCAAACTCATACGTCTCGCCGAAAAGCCAGGCGACCATCTTCTGCATGTCGCCGCCTCGGAGCCCTTCCGCCGCTCCCACCGTCAGCGCGTGAACCTCGTACAGTCCGTCCTCGGTCATGTTCATCGTCACCGTCCCCGGCGTCAGCGTGATCGAGTTCGCCAGTACCACCTTCGCCATCGGATTGTCCGTCTGATAGCGGAACTTCACGACGCAGGGATCGATTTCGATTTCAGGGCGTACCGTGGCGCGAATCACGTCCACATTGGCCAAAATCAGCTGCCAAAGCAGCCAAACAAAATACGCCAGAAGTTTTACCGGATTGACCCCAAATACAAAATACCGCTTCGTATCGTCCACGTTCGGAACTAAAAGAAGCGGATAACTGACCCACGCCGCGATGATCGAGGTCAGCACGCCGTAAGTCAAAAACTTCGGCTCTGTATTCCCGGAAAGGAGCATCCAAAACCCGAACATCAGAACCGCCATCGCCAACAAATGCACCGCCGGAGACCCGACAACCCGTTTGTCACGTACGCTATCCAAACCTGCCACTTCCCTCTGTTTTAAGATTTAATGTCCCCAAATATAGTTTATGTATTCGACATACTGTGGAAATCTCCTCTTTTTCCGACATTTTTTTACAGAAATTTTCCATAAAATTCAAAAAGGGGCAAAAATCCCCACACAAAATTTCTGCGGTAAGAAAATCCAACTTTCCTACTTTCCTACTTTCTTACCGCAAAAATTTTCATAAGACAAAACGGCAGGACGATCTTTTCTTCGTCCTGCCGTTTTGCTATGTTTATTCTTATTCTTCCGCGTG
>JAEEGK010014567.1_pt1 | contig 17554 bp, 14 predicted proteins | sample 8958771 | NCBI WGS metagenome assembly JAEEGK01 (sample SAMN16246547, study PRJNA631951) | gut metagenome | biome: gut microbiome; feature: rumen; material: SC-attached | host: Bos | place: Iran: Karaj | collected 2018-10
TTTGAAGATGATGTCGGTACCATGTGTTTTATTGATACTCACCAATTCCTGCGCTACCGTGTCGAGCAGTTCAGCCGACTCGATAACGCAAGGTCCTGCTATGATAGTTGTCATTTTGCTCATAATTATGCTGCAAAAATACGTATTTTCTCTAAATCCGCCAAATTATTTATTAATAATTTTAGTTTTGCCTACGGATTATGCGGAAATTACAACTTTTTATCCGTTGATTATGTGTACATCGTGCTGTGGGAATGGGATCGAGATGTGATGCTCGTTCAGCGTGTCGTAAACGCACTTAAGTACCTCGCTGATAACGTATGTACGCTTAGGAGCCTCGGTCCAGATAGCCAGCTTGAAGTTCACGCTCGAGTCGGCCATTTCGGTAGCCACGCACTTGGCCTGTTTCTCAGGGTCGATATACTGGTTGTGCATGGCGTTTACAGCTGCTTCAACCAAGTTGGTTACCTCTTTCAGGTTCGAGCCATAGGCCACACCGAATGGGATAGTGGTGAGCACATAACCATGATTACGCGTCAGGTTCTTGTAGTTCTTAGTGAACAACTGGGCGTTCTGGAAGGTAATCACCTCACCCTGAATTGATTCTATCACCGTTGAGGTGTAGCTGATAGATACCACCTTACCCATGATGCCATCCACATCAATCCAGTCGCCCACTTTTATGCGTCCTGCCATCAGCGAGGCGCCATAGTAGATATTCTCGATGATATCTTTCGAGGCGAAACCGATACCTGTTGATAAGCCGCCTCCCAGAGCAAGCATCCAGTAGATACTGATGTTAAGCAGCGATAGCGAGAACATCAGCCAGATGCCCCATACCAGCACCTGTATTACGTTGCGTCCCATCACCTCCTTGCTGGCGGCTGTAGATGGATCGCTTATCTGATAGTGCATCTTCAGGAATGCCAGAATAGTCTTGGATACGTAACGGAATAGGAACCACGAGTTAATCACCATAATCAGTTTTACCAGCGATATCTGCAGGTTAGGCGTATCGATAACAGGGTACATGAATATTCTTACACACATATCCGTGAGGTTGAACACCTTGGCTGCCCAGTAGATACTCAGCAGGATGGAGTGTACACCCAGTACAGGCATGGCCACTTTTTCAACCAGATAGTACCACCACGTCTGCGTTATGGGCTTGTCGGTCAGTCGTTTACGCTTAGCGTATATCTCCAGGTAACGACTGATACAGGTGATGGTGAGGATACATGTGAGCTGCATAATCCACCAGATGATGAGCTGTACGGCAAACAGCGTGTAACCTATCATCGAGCATACTACCGAAGCTACGAACACGATGAGCGATACGTATGTGTAGAAGATGTCGCTACGTGGAATGTTCTGATTGTGTCGACGTATTACCAGCCATTGCCACAGCGCACACAGCAGCAGGATAGGAGGCAGTACCAGGTTTACCAGCTCGTTAGGAATCAGGATGATGCGACATCCGATAACTATGAATCCTACTGCAATCAATGGTGCATAGATACGGAAGGCACTCTTTATCTGGTCGCCTTTCACACGCAGCAACAGTGAGAACAATACCACGCCCAACAGCCACGAGTACTCTACCAGCAGTCCAGAGGCCATAATCAGGAAGTTCTGATTAGAGTTGTTGATTACCAGTCCCTGTATGATGGCAAAGGTTACCGTAGTGGTAGCCATGATAATGCATGCACGCTTTTTCTTGAACTCCTCGGTCTTTACCTTGTTGGGGAGTATGAACTTGAAGAACAGCAGGTTGAGTATGATAGATACGATGACGTAGAACACGATACCCAGGAACATACCGAATATCCACTGTGGACTCCATTGCGAGTTGGCATTGGCATTAAAGCTGTACTTTTTCTGTATGTTGTCGGTCATCTGTTGCCATCGGCGACCTAAGTTCTTTAGCAGGGTGGGGTAGCTGTCGCCACCATTAATGAAAATGCTCTGCTGTATGTCCGAATAGCGTTTCTGGGCGTACTCGTTCAGCTCGCTCAAACGGTTTTCGGCTTTTGTGTACAGATAGATGTTTCTACGCAGTATATTGGCGTTCACCTCCAGTTTCTCACGGATGCTCTGGGCCAGTACCAGACAAGAGTCGCGATTGCTGGTACCATATTTGGTCATAATGCGTGTAGGGATACCTTGCAGATGGTTTATCAGACTGTCGTATCTGACAATCTCACCCTCGGTTTTCTCCAGGAAACTGGTAAAAGGCAGTTGCTGTCTATGAAAATCGCGATACTGCTTTGTGGCCTCATGACAGGCATAAGTCAGGTCGAACACATTATCCTGCTGCTGCGAGTACAGCATCAGTGCGTTCTGGTCGGCTCGCTTCATGGTGCCCATCAACTGCTGTATCAGTCGTTTGGCGCGATCCCTGCGTGCTGTCGAACGTCGGTCCAGTTCGTTGTTGTATTGCTTCAGTTCAGTACGCAGAATACCCAACGTCTGTTCCAGATCCTTCTCCTTCAGTACCGCGCCAGCCTCGGTAACGATGGCCAATGCGAATATACAAAATACCAATAATCTTTTCATAATCAGCTAAAGTTCTTTTTATTCTGCTTGCAAAATTACTCTTTTTTTCTTTATTTTCTGCAAGTTCTCCAAATTTTTTGTTACTTTTGCACCAAAATGAACGCTTTAACATTGCTTAGTTATGAAACTGATAGCCGATAGTGGCAGTACAAAGACCGATTGGGTTTGTATTAATGCCGATAACTCTATTCAACCTGTTGAGGCCCATACCGTGGGTCTGAATCCATTCCATATGTCAGACGACGAGTTCCGTCAGGTGCTTGTGCGCGACCTGCTTACCCAGTTGGGTGATGTAGAGATTACTGATGTATATTTTTATGGTAGTGGTGTGCGCCCTGAGGTTGAGGAGCGTGTAACAGGTTTGCTGCGTGAGGCATTCCCTGCGGCTCAAACCATCGAGGCTCATAGCGATATGTTAGGCGCTGCCCGTGCCTTGTGCGGTCGTACTTCGGGTATAGCATGTATTCTTGGAACAGGTGCAAACTCGTGTGTTTACGATGGTCATAAGATTGTTCACAACACCCCCGCTCTGGGTTATATTATTGGCGATGAGGGTAGTGGTGCTGTGTTAGGTAAGCATTTGATTCACGACATCTATACAGGCGTTCTGTCGCAGCGTATGCGTAATATGTTTGAACAGGAAACAAAACTCAAATTGTCGGATATTATTGATAAGGTTTACCGTCAGCCACAGCCTAATCGTTTCCTGGCTTCATTCTCTGAGTTTATTCATCGCCATCTCGACGATGATGGTATCCGTGAGATGGTTTACAGCGCTTTCAGTGATTTTGTAAATCTGCATCTTTCTCGCTATGGTCGTCCCGAACTGCCCGTATCGTTTGTAGGCAGTATAGCTTGGTACTATCAGGCACAATTAAGCCTAGTGCTGCAAACACTAGGCTATCATGTGGGTACTATATTAAAGAGTCCCTTAGAAGGCTTGATAACCTATCATCAGGACTCTTAATCATTAGTTCATGTTCAGGCGCTCAACCTCGAAGTCGGCTGCTGAGAACCACTTAGAGTTGTAAGACTTACCGGTAAAGCTCTTATCGGTTGTTACACCGAATACCAGTGTATCATCGTCCTTCACCTCGATGGTAACTACTACCTTGCTCCAGCCAAAGCCCTCGCCGTTGTTGGCCTCCTTGATGTCTGAACCCTCAGGAGCATTCTCCCACAGTTCACCACCGCTGTTGCCATAGTGAGGAACCTCAACAAGCTTCAGACCGCTCTTCTTGCTGGTTGTAGTTGCAAAGATGTAACAGCCGTTACCCTCGGCACGTGCGCTACAGATTATGCGGTATGTACCTGGCTCAACAGGCATGCGCTTCTCTGCGTGGTAAACCTGCTGTCCTGCAGGGTTCCAAGCATCCAGATATGCGTGCTCGGTGTCGCCTGTGTAGTACTCGCCCTTACGTACGTAGTTGTCGTTACAGTGCTCGTGCTTAACCAGAGTCCAACCGTTCTTAATCAAGTAGTTCTTGCTAAACTCATCCATCTGTGTGCCCATATAGGTGTTGCGATCCTCGTCCTGAGGTGCCAGGGCCTTCTCTGTAGCATCGAGAATACGCTTGGTAGTGGGCAGCAATACGCAGAGTGATACCACGAAGATGGCACCTACTGCAATCTGCTCAATACGCTTCATGGGTGCAATGTTGAATGTAGCTCTGCCGATAGCGTGCAGCAGGGCATAGATAGCAGCCAGCAATGTTGTTGCGAGTGTAAATACGTAAGTTGTAAGTACGCCTGGGTTGCTAGCTTCCATTGCGTCAAGTCCAAGTTTCTTGAATGTAAATGGCAGTTCCATTCCCTCTGGAGCCATTCTTACACCGATAATGTCCATGGCCAGCATAATCATGGGTACTACAGCAAAGATGCCGACTGTAACCAGAATTCCAGCCACTACTTTTGTACAAATGCTGATGATTTCTTTCTTATCCATATAGTTATATAACATGTTTTCAACTTGCAAAATTACATATTTAATTACTAATTTTCTGTATGTAACACCACTATTTTAGAATATTTAACTGAACGCGCGCCCGTATATATAAAAAAGAATCCCGCTGTTTAGCGGGACTCTTGATGATGTTGCGATATACTTGATTACTTTTTAATCTTGTAAATGCGGAAGCTTTTAGCTGGCAGATTATCGTTGATAACCGCAGCCTGCTTGCCTGCCTCTACCTGGCATGTGCCTGGCTGAGGGATAATCTTCTCGGGCTGATCCAGGGTGTTCTCGTCGTCCATACCATCGTGACAGAGTGTGATGGTGTTGGCTGTACGTGCACCCTTGATGCCCTGCAGCTGAATGCTAACGGGCTGTGTCTGATCGCCAGTGTTTACTACCTTCACAATCACCTCGCCTGTGGCAGCATCCCATACGCTCGATGCAAACAGACCGTCCTGACCAGGCTGACCTGCTACAGGTTTCTTGTCCATTGTCAGCTTCAGTACGTTGGTACCCTTGTTCATGGCATAGAGCTGCTGAACATAGTAGCTAACCGACTTGAACATGCGCAGGTTGTCGTACCAGATAGCGTCTGGACGCCACTGCCAACCCTCAACGTGTGCAAAGAGTGGGGCATAGGTAGCCATGTGTACGATGTCGGCATTACGCTCGATACCGGTCATGTGGGCAGCCTCCAGCAATGATGTATAGTAGTGGTTCCACTTGTGCTTGTTGCTGCCGTGACAGGCATACTCGCCAGCAAATACCTTTGGACCCTTGCGGTCGTATGAGTCGTAACGCAGTCCGTGGCTCAGGAACCACTCCTCGTTGCGATAGTAGTGCTCGTCGTACAGGTCAACCTTCAGCTCCTTCATACGAGGCTGCAGCAGGTCGAAATCCCAACCCTCTGAGTTAGGACCTGTGGTACCGATGAGCTTGATGTTTGGATACTTCTTACGGATGGCGTCGCTGAACTTCTTCAGGCGTGCTGTGAACACAGGTCCAAAACCGCCATGTGCCTCGTCGTAGTCCCACTGCTCGTTACCTACACCCAGATACTTCAGGTTGAATGGCTCTGGATGGCCCATCTCGGCGCGCACCTTACCCCACTTGCTGTCGGCAGGACCGTTAGCAAACTCAATCAGGTCGAGTGCATCCTGGATATATGGCTCCAGATCCTCGAGTGCTACGTGTACACCAGGCTTGGTAGGATCAGGGTTCTGGAACTGACAAGAGAGTCCGCATGAGATGACTGGCAGTGCCTCTGAACCAAAGTCCTCGCACAGCTGGAAGAACTCAAAGAATCCCAGACCGTAGCTCTGATAGTAATCAGGGAAGTAACGGTTGGTGAATGTATAGTGCCAGCGGTTCTCGTTCAGTGGTCGGTTCTCAACGGGACCTACAGTGTTCTTCCACTGGTAACGTGTAGCCAAATCGGTACCCTCAACGATACAGCCACCAGGGAAACGGAATACGCCTGGGTGCATATCGAACAGGGCCTGAGCCAAGTCCTTGCGCATGCCGTTCTCGCGACCCTTCCAGGTGTCGGTTGGGAACAGACTTACATGCTCTACATCGGTGGTTACCTTGCTATCTGCCCATACGCGCAGGTGCGCCTTGGCAAAGGTAGTCTTTGGCTTCAGTGTGGCTGTGTACTTCTTCCACTCGCTGCCGCTAACCTCTACGCCAGCGTTGCACAGCTTCTGGTCTTCGCCCATGGTGGCATTGTCAACCAGATCGATCCACAGCTTGGCCTTACCGCCATCAGGTACACGGGCCCAAAGCGAGAAACGGTACTCCTGACCGCCCTTAACACCCATGCCGAAGAATCCGCGATTCTCAATCATCGAGTGCTTGTCGCCATGACCTGTAGGCGCCATACGTACGTAGTGAGGATTACGCTCAAAGGGTCCGTCGTCCTTGATGGTTACGTTGCCCGATACATCCCATCCAGCAAAGTGGTTGGGGTACTCAAACGAGCGGTTCATCACCAGTTCGGCATACAGTCCGCCATCAGCCGCATAGTTGATATCCTCGAAAAAGATACCGTACATAGTGGGCTGTACGGGTGCCCCTAATTTCTTGGTGTTCACGTCGAGAACGTGAGTCTGCGCTCCAGCACTCATACTGGCTGCAAGCAGCAGGATTGTTGATAAATGTTTCATATCTCGTTTTGTAATTAGTTGTCAGCGGGCACAAAAATACATAAAAATTCTGATATTAGTGTAGTTTATACGAAAAATAACATTTTATGCCCGAAAAAGTTTGGCGATTTCGCAGAAAAACGTTACTTTTGCGGAGGATTTTCCAAATAAACCTATTTAGAATGACTTTGAACCATTGGGCTAAATATATCTTATGTACTGCTACACTGTTGGTTACGTTGCCTGCGGTGTCTCAGACAGACTTCTGTAACGACACGGCTAAGCATAGCAAGCTGCGCGATGCGATGTGGGCCGCCTGCTCTCAGGACGACTCTCATAAGGTGTATGCTGCTTGCTGGGCTTATCAGGCTCATTGCATAGAATGTAAGGACAATACCGGCTATTACGACTCGTGGGTATGCGGTGTGATGTATAATCTCGACCGCATGAATATTCACGATGCCTACCATATTGCCAACACCATGAAGGACGACCTGGTACGCCGTCGTGATGTGGTTAAGGACGAGCAGTATCTGGCGCCCAAGATGTTAGGTCATGTGTATAATGCCTGTGGAAATATTCCTGGTGCCCTGAAAGAGTTTGAGAAGGCTATCGAGCTGATTAAAGGTACCAAGTACGAGAAGGACGGACTGAGCTTCCTGTACTTAGGTATGGCGCACATACAGCTTAATAACAATAGTGCAGAAACGCTGAAATGGCTTGATAAGGACTTAGAGGAGCTGGCACGCAATAAGGATCAGAAGGACTATTGGCGTGGACTGGCCGATGCCTATGCCATGAAGGCCATCGTGATGTTTAAAAAGCGCAGGTACGCCGATTTCCATAAGTATATCGCTCTGGCCGAGCAGTCGGATGCCAAGAATGCCAATCCTCATGGCGACATCTTCCTGCCCTATGCCCGTATCTATCAAACGCTGCTCAATGGCAATACCCAGGCAGCCTTAGCCGAGGTAGAGAATCTGCCCAACCTGAAAGAGCGCTATCTGGTAAGTTGCGATATCTATACTTATTTAGGCAATACGGATAAGGCTTTCCTGTTGCAGCGTGAGCTGATGCATACCCGCGACTCTATCACAGGTGTGATTATAGCCGAGAACATCCAGAATCAGGAAGAGGAGATGTTCCTGTTGAACCAGAAGCAGAAGGCTGCCCGTATCATGAACATCGTATTGGTGATAGCCATGGTGCTGGCCTTGATGCTGATAGTTGCGCTGGCCTTATCGATCTATGGTCGCCGCCGCTTCCAGGAGATGCTGCTCACTAAGAACAAGGAATTGAAACGCGCTTATAAGCAGGTGGCTGCAGCCGATGAGATGAAAACCGATTTTATCCGTAGTGTGAGTCACGAGATACGTACCCCGCTCAACATCATCAATGGCTTTACCCAAGTGCTGATGGAGCCCAATGCCGAGTTTGAGCCCGAGGAGCGTCAAAGTCTGGCTGACACCATCGGTAAGAACACCCGTCAGATTACATCGTTGGTTAACAAGATGCTGGCTTTGGCTAATGAGCATACCAAGGACCTGCTGAAGGATGTAGAGGAAACCGATGCCCTTGATATCTGCCACAAGGCCCTGAGTGCCATGCCACCAGTTAATCCCGACCGTGTGAGCCTGGAACTGGTAGATCAGGCCGAAGGTCATAGCAAGACGCTCACCACCAACAGCGACAGCTTGCTGCAGATGTTGGGCAACATCCTTGAGAACTCGGCTAAGTTTACCGACGACGGCTATATCCGTCTTATACTCAGCAAAGATAAGAACTACTTCCACTTCACTATCGAGGATACCGGTTGTGGTATTCCGTCGGATAAGATTGGTACCATCTTCAACCGCTTTACCAAGGTAGATGAATTCAAGGAAGGATTAGGACTGGGACTGGCCTACTGCCACGAAACCGTGGTCAAGTTAGGTGGCACGCTTGTGCTCGATCAGACCTCTGCGGCTGGAACCACCTTTACACTCAGTTTGCCAATTAAACTTAAAACAAATAATTAGTTATGAATCAACAAACAGAACAAGGTAGCAAGGCCTACCTCATTTCAATCGTGATGGTCGCCGTACTTGGCGGTCTGCTGTTCGGATACGACACTGCTGTTATATCCGGTGCAGAAAAGGGATTACAGGCGTTTTTCAAAACAGCGCAGGATTTTGATTACACCGACGGCTGGCATGGCTTTACTTCGGCCTCTGCCCTCATCGGCTGTATCATCGGTTCTGCCATCTCTGGATTCCTGGCCACTAACCTGGGACGTAAAAAGTCGCTTATCGTTGCCGGTTTGCTGTTCTTTATCTCAGCACTCGGCTCAATGGACCCTGAGTTCCTGTTCTTCGAGTACGGTCAGCCCACTTACACACTGGCTCTGATGTTCAACTTCTACCGTGTTATCGGTGGTATCGGTGTAGGTCTGGCTTCGGCCATCTGTCCTATGTACATCGGCGAGGTTGCCCCTTCAAATATCCGTGGTATGCTTGTAAGCTGGAACCAGTTTGCCATTATCTTCGGTCAGCTGGTAGTTTACTTCGTTAACTTCTTTATCCTGGGCGACCACCTGCAGCCACTGGTTGAGGATATCGGTAAGCAGATTGCCGAGATTACCCCTGCTGCACAGTGGACAGTTACTACCGGTTGGCGCTATATGTTTGGTAGCGAGGCTGTACCTGCAGGCTTGTTTGCACTGCTCATCTGCTTTGTACCCGAAACTCCACGTTACCTTGTTTCTATTGGCGAGGATAAGAAGGCCGAGGGTATTCTGGCTAAGATCAACGGTACAGCCAAGGCTCAGCAGATTCTGCAGGATATCAAGGATACCATGGTTGTTAAGACCGAGAAGCTGCTCACCTATGGTGCGCTCTGCATCTTTGTGGGTATCATGCTCTCAGTATTCCAGCAGGCTGTAGGTATCAATGCCGTGCTTTACTATGCACCACGTATCTTTGGTGATATGGGAATGGATAACCCCATGATTCTTACTGTATTTATGGGTGTTATTAATATTACGTTCACCCTGGTGGCTGTGTTCACCGTCGAGAAGTGGGGACGTAAGCCTTTGTTGATTAGCGGTTCGTTGGGTATGGCACTTGGTGCCTTTGGTGTGGCAGTTACCTTCGGACATGCCGGACTCGAGATGCTTACAGCTGCATCGCTGTTGGTATATTCGGCTTCGTTCATGTTCTCATGGGGCCCCATCACCTGGGTGCTCATTGCCGAGATTTTCCCCAACACCATCCGTGGTGGTGCTGTAGCTATTGCTGTGGCATTCCAGTGGATTTCAAACTTCATCGTCAGCTCATCGTTCGTGCCCATGTTCAACATGCACCTGAGTGAGGGCGACGACTTTGGTCACTGGTTCACTTACGGACTCTATGGCATTATCTGCGTAGTGGCAGCCCTGTTTGTATGGCGCCTTGTGCCTGAGACCAAGGGTAAGACACTCGAGGATATGAGTAAGATGTGGAAAGATAAACTCACTAACAAATAACTTTTTGACACATGAAAAAGATTTTAGTAGCTGAAGACAATGACAGCAATTACGTACTGATGACGTATCTGCTTAAGAAGGATTTTGAGTTTGAACGTGCCAAGAATGGTCAGATTGCAGTTGAGATGGTTGATGCCAATGCTTACGATCTGGTACTGATGGACATTAAGATGCCTGTCATGGACGGCTTGCAGGCCACTCGCCAGATTAAGGAGAAGCATCCCGATCTGCCTGTTGTAGCCCTTACGGCCAATGCTTTTGATAGCGACCGTACTGCTGCCGAACAGGCTGGATGCTGCGGCTTCCTCTCAAAGCCCGTTAATCGCGATGAGTGCATGGCGCTGCTTAAGAAACTGCTTGGAGATTAATAGAAAGAAAAAGGCTTGAGTCGGAATGACTCAAGCCAATTCTAAATCAAATGCCTGCTGTAGCTTTGCTACGGCAGCATTTTTTTCTGCCATCTGTTCAAACTGTTCGCGTCGTGATAGTATCTTCACGTGTTCCGTTTGTTCGGCTACACGAACAGTTATCTGTATCTGGTTGTTGTGCAGATATACCTGCAGTGTTTTGGCAATGCTCTTCTGGATATCCTCAATCTCTTGCTTGATCAGCTCGTTATCCACCACTACCTCAACCGTAGGAAACTCTGTTATCTCAGGGTTCATGTTCTTCATGCGGGTAGCAATACCGCTCAGTTTCTGTGGCATACGGTTACACATGGCCATCCACTGGAATTCCAGATCGGTTTGTGTAAACTGTGCATCGGTGATGGCATCCTGTCCGGTAGGCATGTTAATCGATCCTGGGATGATCTGCATGCCGCCCTTCTGCGGTCCATTATCCTGCTGGCGCAGTTTCTTCCACGAAAAGCCGATGCCACCCAGCGATAGCTTGGGCTTGGCATTGCTTGTAGTGCTTGCCTCGCTGGCAGTGGTGCCAGCCGTCTGGCTTTCGCCAGTTGCTTCTGCAGTAACAGCTGCAGCAGCCGATACAGCAACTTTAGCCGCAGCTACCTGTGGGGCTGCGTTCTTGGGCTTCTGTTGCTGAATCATGTTCTTAAACAGGGATTTCAGTCGTCGGGGCTTGCGCCCCGCACTCGCGCCGTCCTCCGCTGGCTGTGTTATCTGGGCTATCTCAATCAGTGTGAGCTCTACCAGCAGGCGCTTGTTGCTCGACTGGCGGTAGTTAATATCGCACTGGTTCATCAGCTTCAGCGCGTCGTACAGGAATGTTATCTGGCATTTCTTGGCCTGCTCCTCGTAGCGTGCGCGCATCTGGTCGCTCACCTCCAGCAGTGGCAGTGTCTGTGGGTCGCGTGCCATCAGCACGTTACGCACATGCTTAGCCAGACCCTGAATCAGCAGTCCGCCGTCAAAGCCTTTGTTAATCACGCCGTTCAGCAGCACCATAATGTCGCTCACCTTATTATCTATGGCCAGGTCGATAATCTTAAAGTAGTTCTCGCTATCCAGCACGTTCAGGTCCTCAATCACCTTCTCGTAGGTGATGTTGCCCTGACAGAACGATGCTGCCTGGTCGAAGATAGAGAGGGCGTCGCGCATACCGCCATCAGCCTTCTCGGCAATCACTGCCAATGCCTGCTCCTCGTAGGTAATGCCTTCCTGCTCGGCCACATGCTTCAGGTGGTCGATGGTGTTGCGTATGGTCATACGCTCAAAGTCGTATATCTGGCAACGGCTCAGGATGGTAGGCAGTATCTTATGCTTTTCGGTGGTGGCCAGAATGAATATCACGTGTGCAGGTGGCTCCTCCAGCGTCTTCAGGAATGCGTTGAAGGCGGCTGTTGAGAGCATGTGTACCTCGTCGATGATAAACACCTTATACCTGCCCAACTGCGGTGGAATGCGTGTCTGCTCCATCAGGGTCTTGATGTGCTCAACCGAGTTGTTCGATGCGGCGTCGAGCTCAAAGATGTTCAGCGATCGCTGCTCGTTAAAGCTCTGGCACGATTCACACTCATTACAAGCCTCGCCCTCAGCCGTAGGGTGCTGGCAGTTGATGGCCTTGGCAAAGATACGTGCGCAGGTGGTTTTACCCACACCACGCGGTCCGCAGAACAGATAGGCATGAGCCAGCTTCCCACTCTTCACTGCGTTCTTCAGTGTAGTAGTGAGGGCCGCTTGACCTACCACTGTATCAAAGCTCAGCGGACGGTATTTTCTGGCCGAAACGATATATTCCATATTGCTCAATTTAATTTCTTGGTGCAAAGATAGTGAAAATTAGGCACGAATTGCACGAATTAACACGAAATAATAAAAAAAATCGTGTAATTCGCGTAATTCGTGCCTAAAAAAATGTAACTTTGCAGGCAAATTGATGAGCTTATGAAAGTTTTGTTGAGTATTAAGGCTTATGCACTGCTGGTGTGGCGCTCGGTTTACTTTAAGTATGCCGTGGTTTGTATTGTAGGTGTGCTGCTGGTAGGCTTCCTCGACGACAACAGTCTTTGGAGTCATTTCAAGAACCGTCAGCGTATTGCCGAGCTCACAGAGGAGAAGGATCAGTTCGAAGCTGATTTCAACCGCGATCAGGCTCAGATCAAGGAGTTAGACCGTAATCCCAAGGCCATCGAGAAGATAGCGCGCGAACGCTACTTCATGAAGGCCGACGATGAAGATATATTTGTATTGAGCGATGATGATCGCGATGTAAAACCGTTAGAGACTAATGAAAGAGTTGAATAAACTGCAAACCGCCATCTTTCTGTTTGGCGGTATATTAATGGCTGTTGGAGCCGGTACTACATTATTAGGGTGGGGCAGTGCCCCTTATATTTTTGCCATCGGCGCTCTGGGCTTCAGCTCTATGCAGATGCAGCAGCGTTACGAGGGTCAGAACTTCACCATCCGTCGCCTGCGCCGCATGATGCTGCTCAGCGATGTGTTGTTCCTGGTGGCAGCCCTTTTGATGTTTGCCAGCAAAGGCAACTTTTTAGGTTTGAGCTATATTACCTATATAGAATATGTATATAACAAATGGGTAATAGTGCTCCTGATTGCCGCTCTGTTGCAGCTTTATTCTATGCACCGAATTGGTAGTGAACTCGAAAAAGAGGCAAAAAAATAATTAAAAGATTGCGCATTTGTTTTAAAATGCGCAAAATTATTTTCATACCTCAATATATAGTTGTAATTTCGCGGCCGAAAACAATATGTTATGAACAAGATATTCTACGCATTACTAACAGCAGTAACTTTCGCATCGTGTGCTGAATCATACAACATTCAGGGCTCAACCTCTGTGTCGGCACTCGATGGAAGTAAGCTTTACCTCAAAACAATGGTCAACGACGAGTTGAAGAATCTCGACTCGTGCGATGTTGTACATGGAAAATTTAAATTCGCCGGCTTGCTCGACACCATCAAGATGGCCAGTCTGTATATGGACGATGAGCCACTCATGATGCCTGTTGTGATTGAGCAGGGCGATATCGAGATACATATCGACAATACCAATCGTACCGTTAGCGGTTCACCTCTCAACGAGAAACTCTACGAGTTTATGAAGCGTCACGATCAGCTGGGCAACGAGCTCAACGAACTCTCGCACAAGCAGAGTCAGATGCTGCTCGAGGGTATCGACGAGAACGTCATCAACCGTCAGCTCTCTGCCGAGGCCAATCGTATCGCCATGCAGGAGGATTCGCTCGTTACCAACTTCATTGTCGATAACTTTGATAATGTACTGGGTCCTGGTGTGTTTATGATGATTACTGGCAGCTACCAGTATCCTATCCTTACTCCCCAGATCGAGGATATTATGAGCAAGGCTACCAAGAAGTTCAAGGCCGATCCTTACGTGAAGCAGTACTACCAGGTAGCTAACGAGATTCAGGCTCGTCAGAACGGACTTGTTGAAGATGTACAACCCACTCCAGCACCAGCTCAAGAAAACAATGAAACGCCTGATTCTACACGGAACGCTCGTTAACGACGCCAACAAATTCGACGGTTCTGTCATCGTCGAAGATTCTAAGATAACTAAGATTGTAGAAGGAAACGCCGTCCCGAACGCATCATTCGACGAAGTGATTGATGCTTCGGGATGTTTCGTACTTCCCGGTCTGATTGATGATCATGTGCACTTTCGTGAGCCAGGCTTAACTGCCAAGGCCGATATCGATAGCGAGAGTAGGGCAGCAGCTGCAGGTGGCGTTACCACCTACTTTGATATGCCCAACTGCGTACCGCAGACTACCACCCTCGAGGCCCTCGACGAAAAGTTTAAGCTGGCCGCTCAGAAAAGTCACGTCAACTATAGTTTCTTTTTCGGTGCCACCAACGATAATGTCGATCTGTTTTCGCAACTCGATGTGCATCGTATTCCTGGCATCAAGCTCTTCATGGGTAGTTCAACGGGTAACATGCTCGTAGATCGTCGTGAGGCTTTAGAGAAGATTTTCTCTACCGCCCAGATGCCTATCATGGTACATTGCGAAGATACCGACATTATTAACCGCAATATGGCCGAGGCTAAGCGCCTGTATGGCGACGACCCTAAGGTAACCCATCACCCCGAGATTCGTAGCGTTGAGGCCTGCTATCAGAGCACCAAACTGGCTGTAGAGCTGGCCCTGAAGCACCATGCCCATCTGCATATTGCCCACCTCACTACGGCCAAGGAGTTAGAGCTAATCCCCCACACCCCACACCCATCACCCATCACCTGTGAGGTGACACCAAGTCACCTCTACTTCTGCGATCGCGATTACAACGCTTTAGGCACCCGTATCAAGTGCAACCCAGCCATCAAGTCGGCAGCCGATCGCGATGCGTTGCGTCAGGCTGTGGCCGATGGACGTATCGCAGTGATTGGTACCGACCATGCTCCCCACCTGTTAGAACAGAAAGAGGGAGGCTGCTGTAAGGCTGCCAGCGGCATGCCCATGCTGCAGTTCTCGTTGGTAACCATGCTTGAGCTGGTTGATAAGGGTGTGCTCACCATCGAGCGTTTGGTTGAGCTGATGTGCCATCGCCCAGCCGATTTGTTCGGTGTGCGTAACCGTGGCTATCTGCGCGAAGGTTATCAGGCCGACATCGTGATTGTGCGTCCTAATGCCGCATGGACTGTAACCAAGGACATCATCCAGAGCAAGTGTGGTTGGAGTCCGATGGAGAACCACACCTACCTGTGGCGTGTTGAGCAGACGCTTTGCAATGGTCATACTGTTTACAAGGATGGCGTTGTAGATACCAACTATATCGGTCAACCCGTTCAGTTTAGATGAAGATTACCTACCGCATATCCGAACTGGTGCCCTATATCAACTGGGTGTACTACTACTTTGCCTGGCAGGTAAAGGAAGAGTCCGAGAAGCAGCGTATGCACGCCGAAGCCCTTGCCAAGCTGCAGGAGCTGGATGCCCAGTATCAGGTGCATGCCGTGTTCGAGTTGTTCGATGCCCGTAGTCAGGATGATGATATCGAGATTTACCGCACCCAGCTGTGCCCCGATTGTGGCGTTAAGCACCCCGTGCGTGTAGCCTCCATCCCCTGTCTGCGCCAGCAGCAAGGCAATCCCCCCTTCATGTGCTTAGCCGATTTCATTTCGCCCAAAGCCTCTAGAATCGGCTTGTTCGCCACCACCGTTGATATTGGCTTAGAGACCGATTTTGATGGCGATGTGTATCAGAAGATGCTCACCCAGCTGCTAGCCGACCGTTTGGCCGAAGCCGCTGCTGAGCGCCTGCACGAGCAAGTACGTAAGGAGTATTGGGGCTATGCCAAGGATGAGAACCTGAGCATAGAGGATATGCTCGTCGAGAAGTTTCAGGGTATCCGTCCCGCTGTGGGCTATCCTTCGTTGCCCGATACCAGTTTGAATTTCCTGTTAGATGAGATATTGGATATGAAACAGATTGGCATCCGCCTTACCGAGAGCGGTGCCATGAAGCCCCATGCCAGTGTGAGTGGCATGATGATATCCAATCCAAAAGCCCGTTATTTTGCCATTGGTAAAATCGGTGAAGATCAGTTGCAGGATTACGCCCGCCGCCGCGCCGTCCCCGCCGAAGTCCTAAGAAAGTGGTTAAATGTGTAATGTAATCACCACGATCTCCCCTGTGGCCCCAAAGCGGAACGGAATCAATCCCCCTAAGCCTGCCGTTACAAACAGCGATTGACGACCTTCCTCGTACCAGCCGTTAATCTCTTTGCCCGTCAACTTCATCGGCGCCCAACCAAACAGTGCAAACTGCATGTTGTGCGTATGTCCGCTCAGTGTCAGTTGTGCGCGTCCATCGGGCAGTATCTTGCGTCGCCATCCACTCGGGTCGTGCTCCAGCATGATTACAAATGGTGTAGCCCCTTGCAGCGCCTTTTTTACGTCGCCTCGCTGTGGAAATCGCTTGCCGTCGCCATCATTATCCAAGCCCGCTATCGTCAAGCTGTCGTTGCCGCGCTTAATGGTGCAGTTCTCGTTCTGCAGCAGGTGCCAGCCCATGCGCTTCTCCAGAGCGATGGTTTCGCGGCAAGGCTGCGTGTCAAGCCCATCCTTTTGTAGCAAGTACTTATCGTAGTCGTGATTGCCCAGCACGCTGTACACGCCGTCCTTAGCCTTCAGCTGGCTCAGTGTGCTCAGGTGTTCGGCTATCTCCTGCGGATCCACGTTCTGCAGGTCGCCAGTAAACACAATCATGTCGGGCTTCTGTGCATTGATCGAGTCAACCGCCCTTTGCAGCAGCCACTCGTTGCGCCCCGTGTAGCTGCCCACGTGCGCATCCGAAAAGAGCACTATCTTGTAGCCGTCGAAAGCTTTCGGCAGCTCGGCCGATGTATATGTCTGATGGTTCACCTCCAGCTTCTGGAAGCCGATAAACGTGCCGTATAGCGCTATATACCACACCACGGCAGCACCAGCTATCACCAGCTTCTGTCGGCGTTTATAGGCCCAGATGGTAACGGCAGTAAGTGCTATCACAAATAGCACCGTGATGATGATAAATCGGATGATAATCATTGATCGGGATTCTCTACAAAGCCCTGGTATTTAGGGTCGAGTGCCGACATTACCGAGTCGTACGCCTGTCGCAGAGTAGCCTCTACGTTCTCAGGACCCTGTCCTACGGGGTAGATAGGCTCGTGTATGGTCAGTGTCATCGGGTGCCAGTTCACAAAGTTAAAGCCCTTCATGCGTGGCAGGATGTCGAACGATCCGTTGATGGTGAGTGGCACTACTGGCAACTGCAGTTCGTCGGCCAGTGCAAAGGCGCCCTTTCTGAATACGCCCATATGCCCGGTAAACGTGCGTGCACCCTCTGGGAATACCGTTACGCTGTAGCCCTCCTTCAGTATCTCACGTGCATCGTCGTAGGTCTTACGTATCTTGCTGGGTCCGCGCTTGTCCACAAATATTTGGTGACTTTTTTCGCACGCA
>JAEEGK010014569.1_pt1 | contig 17553 bp, 11 predicted proteins | sample 8958771 | NCBI WGS metagenome assembly JAEEGK01 (sample SAMN16246547, study PRJNA631951) | gut metagenome | biome: gut microbiome; feature: rumen; material: SC-attached | host: Bos | place: Iran: Karaj | collected 2018-10
GGTTGAGAAAGCAGTCCAGTTGCCCAGCACCTTGCTTTCGGTGAACGAGGATACGGCAATGAAAATGAGCGGCGCATAGAGCAGCAGCAGAATCACACCGAGGTATAAGCGTGCAAAAAACTTTTTCATAGCCTAGATGAGCCCTCCCTGCGTGCTGTGGTCCTCCTCCTCTGCCCCGCCTGTGAGCAGAGTGGTGATACCGATTATGATAAGCATTATGAACGAAAGCGCTGCGCCATAGTTCCACATAGAGGAGTTGATATTCTCCTGGATGATGGTACCGAACAGCTTTATCTTGTTGTTGGTCAAGAACTCAGAGATGGCAAACGTGCTCACGGTGGGCATAAACACCATCATTATGCCGCTGGTGATGCCCGGAAGCGAAAGCGGCAGGGTCACGTTGGCAAACACAGTAGCCGGCTTTGCACCAAGGTCCTGCGCAGCCTCGGCATAAGAAGGATCCATACGCCTGAGCACGTTGTAAATCGGATAAATCATAAACGGCAGGTAGTCATACACCATACCGAAAAGCAGCGTCCCTTTGCCCAGGGTTATGCCCAGCATATTGAAGAGGTCGGCGGTGGCCAGCGTACGCATCAGCGCATTTATCCACATAGGGAGGATAAATATGATGATGGTCACGCTGCTGCTGTTGTACTTGCTGTTGGCCAGCAGCCACGCCACCGGATAGCCTAATAAAAGACAGATGGCGGTGGTTTCAAGGGCTATCTCTATAGATACGGCAAAGGTGCTGAGGGCGTCGGAATCGGTAAAGAAACGGGTGATATTGCCCAGGGTGAATCCCCCACCCTCGTCCACAAAGGCATAGCCCATAATCAGCACCAGCGGCAGGGCCACGAAGATTATCAGGAACACCGTATACGGGATGCTCCAGTTGCTTCGCTTGCCTATGAAATTGCTTAACCTAGCCATCTTATGCCTGATTCTTGGCCTCTTTGAGGCGGATGCGCATATCTTCGGGGCGGATGTTGATACCCACTATGTCGCGGTCTTCCCAGACGTCCTGGGTGTCCACATAAATGTTTTCGCCGTTCTCTGCACGGACTGTCAGGTGGTAGTGGTCGGCCTTATAAAGGATGAAGGTGATATCGCCATCGCACACACCGTCTTTCTTGTCGTCGGTCAGGTCCACCTTGTCGAAATCAACCTCTACAAGCACCTTGTCGCCGGCAGAAATGCCTTCCTGGGGCAGGCATTCAAAGTCGCAGTCCAGAATCTCCACGTGGGTGGCGTCGCTCATAACTCCCTCAAGAGTGTTGCATACGCGCTCTTTCTTCATCACCTGGATGTCATTGGGCTTGATGATCATACTTACCTCAGTGCCTACTTCAAAGGCGTTGTAGTCCTGAATCATAAGCTCGTGGCCGTCGGGAGTGTTCACTATCATCTCGTAGTGAACGCCCTTAAAGATACAGCTGGACACGGTGCCGGTAAACTGGCCGCGGTCGTTGAGCTGCATAATGTAGATGTCTTCTGGGCGGACCACCACATCCACGGGGACATTCTCGCCGAAGCCTTCGTCCACGCAGTCGAACTCGTGCCCCATAAACATCACCTTGCGGTCCTCTATCATAGTGCCGTTGAAGATGTTGCTCTCGCCAATGAAATCGGCCACAAAGCAGTTTACGGGCTCGTTATAGATGTCTGTGGGAGACCCTATCTGCTGCACCACGCCCTCGTTCATAACCACCACGGTGTCGCTGAGGGTCAGCGCCTCTTCCTGGTCGTGGGTCACATACACAAAGGTGATGCCCAGCTGCTTGTGCATCTGCTTGAGCTCAATCTGCATATCCTTGCGCATCTTGTGGTCCAGGGCGCTGAGCGGCTCGTCCAGAAGCAGCACGGCCGGACGGTTCACAATTGCGCGGGCTATTGCCACACGCTGCTGCTGGCCGCCGGAGAGCGAATCCACGTCGCGCCACTCATAGTCGGTCATACCCACCATCTTGAGCACGCGCATCACCCTCTTCTCTATCTCGTCCTTTGCCACACCCTTAAGCTTAAGGCCAAAGGCTATGTTGTCATATACATTCAGATGAGGGAAAAGCGCATAACGCTGGAACACGGTGTTCACAGGGCGCTTGTGCGGCTGGACATCGTTCATAAGATTGCCGTCTATGCAGATACTGCCCTCGTCGGGAGTCTCGAAGCCGGCAATTATGCGCAGCGTGGTGGTCTTTCCGCAGCCGGAAGGCCCAAGAATGGTGACAAACTCCCCTTTTTTGATGCTGAGGCTGATGTCGTCAAGCACGCGCTTGTCTCCGAACCACTTGGAAACGTGGTCGATAGAGATGATGATGTTGTCTTCGTTCATAGCCCGTAAAGATAAGAATTTGTCGGGATATAACAAAGGGCGACCTTTGGGCCGCCCTTATAGTTATCGTTTGATGGATTATGACTATTTGAATTCCTTCACACAGCGGACGGGGAATCCTCTCTGACGGACGGAGCCGAAGAGAGAACCGCTCTGATCGCTGTAGTTGCCATCGGGAGACAGGTATATATACTTACCGCCGTAGCACAGCCACTGGCTGGAAGGCTCATTGTCGTCTGTCCACATATTGTACGTTCCGGTGCAGGATGTGTAAACAGAAGCCTGGGTACGTGAGTCGTGGCACATAGTGCCGGGGTTGCCTTCCGGAGGAAGAACATCCTTGTAACCCTTGAAGCCAAACCATCCGAGACGATCCTTGTAGCCAACCTCACCACTCTGAAGCGTGGCGATATAACCCTGATAAGGATAGAAACTGTCGCCGTTTTCGGTAGGGATAATCACACCATCATCAATAAATGAAATAGCATACTGGTCGTCAGATTTCATTCCTACAAGCTGCCAGGTCTTTTCGGGTGCTACCATAAATCCGGGAGGGCACGGGTCGTAGATGGTCTTGCGGAGCTCGCCAATCTGGGAAGACTTGGGATGATGGTCAATTGCACCTTCACCCACAGTTGCATACATATGCTTGGGATCTCCCCAAAGGTCAGCAGTAACGTTGGCTAGATGGCCCCTGCCCGTGTTGTACCATTCAAGAGTATGAGAACCTGCTTCATATACATAAGCAGGATGAGTTATTGCTGTCTTCATATCAGACTCGCAAACCTGGAAATCTCTTGCCATACCAATGTATGCCTTCAGAGGAGCGGGACGACCCCACTGGAAGTAATAGCCATATGTGGCGGTTCCGTCAGCGGGATCTGCGCTGGTAGCGCCAAGGTTGCGGTCCATAAGTATGTACTCGTTCTCCTGAAGGTCAAAATGACGCTTCATCTTAGGCGGGTCGGTGCACCAGATGAGCCAGCTCCAGATAGCTTCATCTTCGACCTTGGTATCATCAGTTGCAAACTTGTCAAAGAGGCCTATGAGCGCGGCACCCTTGTTTCCGGTGGCGGTGAAGCTGATGGTCTTGTTGGTCTTGCTGTACTTGACATCTTTAATGACATCGCCGTCATTCCAGTATACAAATACTTTTGCAGGAGTGCTCAAGCCCTTCTCTATAGTAGTGAGCTCAGCACTCTGAGGCCACAGAAGAGCATCCACGGCACGGACATCATCCCAAAGGAAGCCATCTGCACCGTTACCCATAACCGAAGCGTCAAAGGTATAGTTGCCTGCTTTGGTCACCACGTAGCAGTTTGCAGTACCGTTCACAGAGAGGTTGGGACCTACGTCAAACGGGTCTTCATCTGACTCGGCTGCGGCCTGCACAACAGTAAGGTATTCCATCAATCCTTCGCTGGAGAACTGTACCAGTCCGGTACGGGGAGTAGCGGCGGTGTTTGCAGCAGCAGCGATAGTGCAGGTTCCCTCACCCTGTGTAACGGTGAGCCACTCGTCGTCGGTCTCTGCAGTATAAGGATAGTTGGCATTTACGGTCACGCTTACAGTTCCGCCCTCGGCGGCTACCTGTGCCTCCTTGGGGGTGATCTCAAGCACAGGCTCGTCGGGAACGTCCTCGTGCTTGTTCTGCTTTACAGTGACTGTCACGGTCAAAGCGCTGCCGTAGGTGAAGTCGATGGTCGCCGTACGGGCTGCGCCGCTATTGGCTGCCACGTGGAACTTGACCTTGTCCTCTTTAACGCTCGTGGCCTTGGTGTAGGTGATCCAGTCGCAGTTCACCTTGAAAGTATACTCCACGTTGCTCTTGATGATAACCTCTATGTCCTCGCCTGCATCAGATACGGTAAAGGTAGGAGTGGTCGTCTCAAGGACGTCCTCTTCAGGCTCGGGAGTGTCTGACTTCGCTGCCTGGTTGATGGTCACGGTCTTGCTCAGGGAACCGGCGGTGAAGGTCACCGTTGCACTGCGCGCCTCGGTGTTCTGGTTAGCGGCAACAGTTACGCTGGTGCCGGATACTGTAACCCAATCAGCATTGCTGCTGCCGGTGGCGTTGCCCTGGTTCGTGGAGATTGTAACGGTAAAGGTCTCCCCTGTCGCTGCCACATTCTTGGTCGTGGGGGCGATATCAAGGTAGGGATCTTCCTCTTTCTGCTTGCCGTTCTGCTTGATCGATACCACCTTGCTGATGTCGCCATAGCTGAAGGTGATCACCGCGGTACGGTCGTTCTCGCTGTCGTTGGGCTCCACTGTGAATGTGGTGCCGTTGCGCGTAACCCAGTTGGCATTGATGTCTACATTGTAATCCACGTTGCTGGTGACATCCACGGTAACGCTGCCGCCTTCTGCCCCAACGGGGAACTGGGTGGCGCCGTTGATGTCAATCTTGGGAGTAAGGCCTTCCTGCGTCACAACCAGCGTGATGGAAAGCGTACCGGCAGTGATCTTGACGTTGGCCTTGCGCGAATCGGTAGAGGGATTGGCCTCAGCCTTCACGGTAGTGGTCTTGGTGGTCACCGCCTTGGTGGGCTCCAGCACCGTGAGCCACGATGCGTCGCTCTTGATGCTGCAGGTCTGATTGGTCTTGAAAGACAGGGTCAGCTCGCCGCCGGCGGCGCCGATGGTGTACTCCGTCTTGATCGGATCCAGGGTGTCAGCCTCGGGTTCGGGACCCTTGGGACAGCCCTGAAGCACGAATATGCACATCAGTGCAAGCAAAGGGAATAACTTTTTCATTATTGAAACTGAATAACTGTGTTTATATTATTAAATGAATTATCTATTGAAAAATCACTTCATCCTCATACAGCGCACACTGCAGCAGCGCTCGCGGATATGACTGTACTTGGGATAGAAATGAGCCTGTGAACTTTCATTGACCTGAACTGTGTTCTGACTCGCCTCCTCGTCCTGCAGATAATGGAGCATATTCGCGTGGTGATAGTTGTCACGATCCCAATCCAGACCAGAGCGCCAATAGCCGCATTCACTGCCACTGCTCCAGCACGCCACGACATTCCTGCAGTTGTGATGCCATTTGCCGTCTGACGGATTCTTTCTTGGAGCATACCCGGGATAGCCATACCAGCCACTGTCTCCGCCCCAGGCATCGCCGCTATCACCATATCCGGCAAAGGGATAAAACATATCACCGTTTTCTAAGGCAAAGGTTAATCCGTAATTATCCACTGTACAATCGCTCATAGAAAGAGTCTCCCACGCCCACTCGGGAGGAACCATATATCCCGGAGGACACGGGTCGTAGATAGTCTTGCGAAGCTCATCCATTGTGGCCTGGTACATATGGTCGGTGCCATTGTGCATTGCGTATGGGTTGCCCCACAGATCGGCAGTTATGGTGGCCACAGAGCCGTTAAACCACTCTGTATCCTTGCCTGTTATCTGATAGATGGCAGTAGGATGTTCCACGGAATGCTGGACAGAAAGCTCTCCCGGTATCATATCGCCCGCCACATCGGGGTAGAGTCTCAGAGGATCTTTCCTTCCGAACTGATACCAATATCCATAGGTAGCTTTACCATCCTCGGGAACACAACTGGTTGCACCAAGGTTGCGGTCAAGCATTACTATTGGAGTGCCGTCGAGGGCCTCGTGACGGATACGCTTGGGAGAGTCGGTGCACCAGATGTGCCAACTCCAAAGCAGATTGGCCTTGTTGTAGACAGCAATCACCGCATTGCCCTTGTTGCCGGTGGCGGTGAAGGAGACCTTCAGATTGTTATCGATAGTGACATTGCTGACGGTGCTATTGTCGTCCCAGAGAATCTCTGCGCGGGAAGGCTTCTCGCCGCCATAGTTGGTGAAAGACACCGATGCCAGCTCCCAGGGCCAGAGATTCTGGGCTATAGCCTCATCTTCAGGCCAGATATAACCGGCGGGACCGTTGCCCATCACAACTGCGTCGAAACTGAAATTGCCGGCCTTGGTCACTACGTAGCAGTTTGCATAGCCGCGGGCAGAGAGGTTGCTGCCAATGTCAAACGGGTCGGCAGTTGCATCGGAACCGGGCTGGGAAACAGTTACAATCTCTACCAGGCCTTCGCAAGAGAATATAAGTTGGGCGGTGCGGGTGTCCTCGCCTGGATTGTAGTCAATCCTGAGAACGCAGTCACCGCCGGTCTGCTCTACAGCAATCCATTGGGCGTCACAATCCACGGTATAAGGATAGTTTGCATCGACACCGATGGTATATAAACCGCCATTGCCTTCTGGATTGACAACCGTAGTGGAAAGCTCCATAAAAGGATCATCTCCCGCAGGAACAAATTCTGCCTGGTTTACAGTTACGGTGAAGGTGAGATCGCCGCCGTAGGTAAATGATATGGCGCCGCTGCGGGCTGCACCTGTATTCTCAGCTACGTGGAACTTGAGATCGTCTACGTGAGGCGCATCCGCCTTGGTGCTGGTGATCCAGTCTACACTGCACTCTACTTTATATTCCACATTACTACGGACCCTGACGGTGATATCCTGGCCTGCGGCAGGCACTGTATAGGTAGAGGTACCAGCATTTTCAAGCACATCGGAATATTCGGGGGTCGGCGGTTCCGGTTTTTTGGGACGGCCTTCCTGAGTGATGGTAATGGTCGCCGAAAGACTGCCGGCGGTTATGGAGATATTGGCCGTGCGCGGGTTTTCATCGGAATTGGCGCTGGCCTTTGCAGTGAAAATCTTGGTGGTGACAGCCTTGGTGGGAGAATCTACAGTGAGCCAGGACGGCGCACTGCTCTTTATCTGGCAAACCTGATTGGTTCTGAAAGAAATGTCAAAACTGCCTCCGTCGGCACCTATTGTATAGGATGTCTGGATGGGAGTCAGTACCGGCTCTTCCGGCTGTTCTTTGGGGCAGCCCCAGAGAACGAAAAGGCAAATAACTGCTGCTAAAGGAAATAATCTCTTCATTTAAAAGTATCTGCTTTCAAGGCGTAATATGAATCGTACAAATTTACGAAACCGCCCGAAATATACAAATACCATTTTTTAACGAAGATCCACAGAATTCTGCCTGCCAGGTATATCAAACGAGAGGGACGCTCCGTCTTCGCGGACTTCCATTACCGTTTTTGCGCCCATCACAAGCGGCATGTTTACAGTGTCGTGGCCGGCGGGAAAACCGCACATCACCGGGATGTCATAATCCTTGAGATATGTATTCAGCATAGCCTCTACGCTGCCGTAGTCAAACTCGCTGCCGCAGTCGGTGAATTCGCCCAGAATAATGCCTTTGCAGCGGTCCATAAGGCCTCGCATAAGCAGCATATTGAACAAACGGTCTATGCGGTGCATACTCTCGTCCACCTCCTCTATAAAGAGGATTATCCCGTCCAGGCGGGTGGCGTCGGCCCAGGTGTCAAGATTGGCGGCGAAGGTGCAGAAATTGCCGCCTACCAGAATTCCGGCGGCCTTGCCGGGGCGGTTCTGAGGATGAGCGGGAAGTTTGTATTGCGGGACAGAGCCTTCCAGAAGAGACTTTAGCGTCTGGCAGGTTAGGTCTTCCCCACCCTTGGCTATGGTATTGCCCATAGTGCCGTGGATGCCCGCCACTCCGGCACAGGCTTCCATTTCCAGCAGCGTGCTGATGTCGCTGTAGCCCACGATCCATTTGGGATTTGCAGAGAATAGCTCAGGGCGCAGCCGGTTAATCATATGGATGGTGCCGTAGCCACCACGGGTACAGATAATTGCCTTAATATCAGGATTTTCTATGGCAGACACCAAATCTGCGGTGCGCTCTTCCACAGTACCGGCATATTTGCCGGCATCCAATTTATCCACGTTAGAGCCAATCACCGGCTCGTAGCCCCAACTGCGGATAACTTCTGCCGCACCGGTCACATTTTCCATAGGTGTGGAATATGACGGGGCGATTATGGCAATTTTGTCGCCGGGACGAAGATAATCGGGGACAATGCGGGCCTTGGGAGCGTCGCCGCCTGCAGCAGGACGGGTCACACCGCAAGAAACGGCAGCGAAAACCGCTACCGCCAGAATAATGGATCTAAGGATGGATTTCATTTAAGGAAAGGATTATCGGTGCGCTCGTGCCCCACAGTACTCTGCGGGCCGTGGCCGGGGTAAATCTCCACCTCGTCTGGCAGCGGCATAATCTCTCTGACAATGCTTTGGTGAAGCGTCGGCCAGTCGCCGCCCTTGAGGTCGGTGCGGCCAACCGTGCCGCACATAATGGTGTCGCCCGTAAAAATCACCTTGGCCGCCTCGCTGTAAAGCGACACGCCGCCAAGTGTATGTCCGGGCGTGGGCAGCACCTTAAGAATGGTATTGCCAAACTTTAGCGGCTGCCCCGATGCCAGATCTATCTCGTATGGAACCTGCTCGAAGACAAACTGATAGCGGTTGCCGTCGAAGGCGCTGGTGCTATAGACATATTCGTCGGTGCTGCAAAGGGCAAACGGCACGCCGTACCGCTGCTTAAGCGCCCCGGCACCGCACACGTGGTCGTAGTGGCCGTGGGTGGCCACTACTGCACGCAGCTTAATGTTTTGATTGTCAATAAAATTGAACAGCGCGTCGTGCTCCTTGGGGTAATTGTTGCCGGGGTCGACCACAATTCCCTCCAGAGTCTCATCCCAAGCCACGTAGGTATTCTCGCGGAAGGGATTGAACACAAAACGCGCTATATTCAACATCGGCTAGGCAAGCTTGTCGGCGTTGGCCAGCAGATATTTCTCTGCCTCTGCGCTCCAAAGCCCGTTGTTGGCATTGCAGATTTCTGCGAGACGGGCATAAACCGGGTTGGTCTTGCCTTTCTCTGCGAACTCTGTAATGGCGGTGAGCGGCATAGTTATATGGGTATAAATCAACTTCTTGCCGCCGGGAATCTGCGGAAGATTCAAGGTAGTGTCAATCACCGCGTTGAGGCCGCCGATATGGGTCACCAGACCTGCGGGGTCCATACCCTTGCCCATATAGTAGAGCGCCTCTTTCATATCATCGGTGTTGCCGCCGGAGGTACCAACCACGTGGGTAGATGCATAGTGCACGTTGTAGAAATTGAAGGGAGCCTTGAAATCTGCGCGGCCGGGGCCGGAGAAGAAGTTGAGGCAACCGTCGTAGGCCAGAATGGCGTCGGCCTGCTCTATCACAGCGGGCACGGGAGCCATAACCACGACCTCGTCGTAGCCGTCACCTCCAGCGATTTCGCGAAGGGCAGCCACGGGATCGGCCACTGCACCGGTATTTACATAGCGGAGATCTATGCCGCGGCTGGCGGCATACTCCTTGGTGTAAAGGGTTGCAGCGCGGTCCAGACGGGCCTGGTCAATATCGGTGACAACGAAAAGCGACGGATGGCGGTCTTCACGATGCAACACATAGTTGATGCAGGCCAAACCCATAGGGCCTACACCTGCCAGAAGGGCCATCTTGCCGCCGTCCTTGATTTCCATCTGGTGCACATAGCTGCCAGCGTGAGTATGATAGCAGGCGTGCATTGCGCCAATCACGCAGCTCAGGGGCTCGCTAAGGGATGCGGGATAGAAAGCATCGCCTTCGTAGGGCAGCAGGCAACCATTTTCCATAACTTCGTTGGGAATCACAACATAAGTTGCGTCACCGCCGATATTGGAATAAGAATAACCGGGGGCGGAATGAATGCCCACACGGCCGCCGGGCCAGTTCATGGCGGGCTGGATGGAGAATTTGTCACCGGGCTTGAACTCGGATGCCCACTTGCTGCCGACCTCCATAATCTCACCGGCAAACTCGTGGCCTATGATCACGGGGTTGGTGGCCGCATCGTTGGGAACGCGCTTGTGGTCGGTGCCCTGGTGAGCAGCTTTGTATGACGACATACAAATGGAGTCGCTCACAACCTTTGCGAGAATTTCATTGTCCTTGATTGCGGGAAGTTCAAACTCTTCGAGTCTGAGATCATCTTTTCCGTAAAGACGTACAGCTTTAGTTTTCATATAGATATCTTATTTATTATTTCAGCATAATCTGGCCGCCGGTAATTGGCAGAGCCTGGCCGGTCTCGCCGGTCTGGTCCACCAGATACAAAACGCCCTTGGTGACATCCTTGGGAGTGCAGCCCTTGTGCATAGGAACCTTGCTGAGGTAGTACTCACGCACGTCGTCCACAGTCTTGGCGCCGGGCACCTTGCCGGCATTCAGATACTGCACGTAGAGACCCTTCACTGGGTCGCTCCACAGCGGACCGTCCAGGAAGTTGCCGGGGCAGATGCCGTTTACCTTGATGCGGAACGGCGCCAGCTCCATAGCGAATGACTGAACCAGGCCAAGGCCGCCGAACTTGCTGCCGGCATAGGCAAAATTGGCCTTACTGCCCTCCAGACCGCTCTTGGAGTTGATCTGTATGATATCGCCGTAGCGCTCTTCGTCGTAGCGGGTCTGCGCCTTGAGCACGGGAGCCACCGCCTTGGCGCAATAGAAGAAACCGTGGTAGTTGATCCTGGTCACCAGGTCGAACTTCTCCGGAACCATCTGGGTCAGGTCGCCCGCAATGGCGATGCCGGCGTTGCTTACAAAGCAGTCCACGCCGCCAAAATTGCATACGGTATCCTTAACCAGGGCCACCAGGCAGTCGTAGCTGGTGACATCGGTCTTGAAGAAGGTCACGCGGTTGTTCTTGCACAGGGAGTTCAGGTTGGCGGCAGTGGCCATACCGGTGTTCTCGTTGAGGTCGGCAACCACGATATTGGCCCCCTCCTCTACCAGGCAGCGGGCAATGCCCTCGCCAAAGCCCTGGGCGGCACCTGTCACAATGAAAATCTTATTCTCGGCGCGGCCGTGGCTTCCGGCAGCACTCACCTTGCGGCGATAATTCTCTACCTCCCAGTTATCTATGAAATCGATCTGGGTCTTGGTCATCGGGTGCTCACCGCCAAAGGCAGCGGCATAAGAGGCGACCTTCATACAATCTGTAAAGACCTCGGCAATGATGCCGGCAGCCTTTGCATTGTCGCCAACGGCCAGCAGGCCGACGCCCTTAACGGCAATGACCTTGGGGGTGTAGCCGCGCTCTGCGGTGTATTTCTCAATTGCCTTCTCGGCATTGTCAATCTTCTGAGCGGCATCGTCGCCGTCAATAAAAAGATAGGCCGATTTGCAATATACTATGCCGTCCGGGGTGAAAGGCGCAGCCACGCGGGCAAAAGCGCCTTCAGAGTCGATGAATTCATCTACAAGGGCATTCTTCACGACCTTGATGATCTTGTCGCCGCGGCCGCCGCGGGAAAGGATAGAGCGGATGGCCGGCACAACTTCTGTGGCACAGTCGCAAACCTCGGTGGGAGTTTCGTCCACCGGCTTTACGCGGGCCTCGATCTTGGAGAGCATATCGGCATAGATGGCATCAATCTCTTCTACTGTATCGGCCCCCACGAACACGCCGTGGTTCTGGAGGAAGATAACCTTGGGCTCACGGCCGTTGGCAGCCTTGAAAGCCTTGATATCGTCATAGACCTTCTTGAAAAGGGTGTAGCCGGGGTCGGTGTAGGGCACGAACAGAGCGTCGCTGCCAAAGAGTTCACGGCAGGCGCTTTCTGCCTTGTTGGAGCACATCACGCCGTTCACGGCGGTGGGATGCAGGTGCACTATGAAGCGGGCGCTCATAGCATTGTGCAGCGATGTCTCCACCGACGGGCGGCGGCCCTTGGTGATGCAGGCTGCGGCCAGGTCGTTCTTCACCTGGTCTTCCCGCTCTGCGGGATTGCTGCTGTAGACCTTCTCCCCCATCTGGTTCAGAAGGCTGCGGTCCAGCACAGCAAAGCCATCTTCGTCAATAGTGGCCAGTGCGTGGCCGCTCGCCTTAACCCAAAGGCGTTCGTTATCTTTAAAAGAGGTGTTTCCGCCGCCTGCAATCACAAAGCGGCTGTCGGCGCCGTAACGCCTTGAAACTTCCACTAATTTTTCGATATCTGTCATTTTATTGCTTCCTTGATGATTCTGTCACCCATAAGGATGAATTTGTCGCGATATTTAAGGTTGGGACAGCCTTCGGCGTCCAGATAGCCTTCGAAACCGTCGGCCTCCAACTTCTGATGGGCGGCGGTGATGCAGGCTCCCCAATAGTTGAGCTGCTTGAGACGGGGCGTCAGATCTACACCTCCGCGGGCCGCCAACTTGATGGGCTCCATTGCCGGGGTATTGTGCTCGCTGCCGAGAGTGACCACAAAACCATTGTCCCACAAATAGTTACAGTATTTTTCAAGTACCTCAACACTGTTGCGTGTGGTGATGAATTCCGCACTGTAAAAGCCGCGGGCCTTGAGCGTTGCGGCAGCCTTTTCCAGGTCGCCCTCAAAGTCGGTGAAACCGCCCTTGGCATCGTCGGCCAGGAAAGGATAAGTGGGAATGCCGCCGGCAGCAAGGATAATACTGCGCACGGTGGCCATAGGCAGGAAGGCCTCGGGAGTCTCGGGCACAAAAGCCGCGCCGCCCGCCTTGAGCAGGTTGCCGCGGATCTCGTTCTCTACCTTGGCGTCGGCTGCTATATCGCTCTTGAGGGCCTTTCCGCCAAACAACTTCTCGTAGAATGCCTTCTGAGCCTCTGCATCGGGATACAGACGTGCCACAGCCAGGCGAATGGCCTTGGCCAGATGGCGCTCGCGAAGACTGCCTTTGGTGAGTTTCTCACGGATAGAGGCTTCGTCCCAGCCGAATTCAGTTTCCAGGGCTTTGAACAAGCCGGTCACCTTTTCGCACATAGCGGCCACCTGAAGGTTGGATTCCTTTTTGACTGCCGCCAGCTGGGCTGCAGGCTCGCCGGAAAGTATCACCGGGAAAGCCAAGCCCTTGCCGCTGATATAAGTTCGGCCGGGATTGTTGGGGTCGTTGACCCTGACTCCGGCCGCCTGGTCCTCGCTGTTGAGGGAGATGAACTCTATGTTGAAAAGTGGATATAGCTTGCGGGCACGGGTTTCCCTGTCCCACTCGGCATATCCGTCCATAGAGTAGAAATCGTTGATACCTACCACCTTGACGCCCTGCTCGGCAGCCATCTGGGCTGCCTGGGGAATGCTGTCAAAGGCGCTGAATGAATACGGAGTATGGAGGTGGGCGTTAACGTCAACCACCTCCATACGGCGTATTTTATTCTTTCTGCAGAAACACATATTAGATACCCTTCTTTGCGCGGGTCTGCAGTTCTGCGTTGGTCAGATTTGCTGTGGGTGTGTAGCCAGCGATGGGCGCGATGCGCTCGTGGTAAGCATCCACAAACCAGCTGGGCTGAGGGAAGAATGCCTCTTCCAGCTCGTGGCAAGGGGTGATCCAGTTGCGGCTGCCAAGCACTACCGGAGCTGCGTCCAGATAGTCGAAGCAGAAGCTTGCGATGTTGGCTGCCAGGTCGTTCAGGAACGATCCGCGGGCAGAAGCGTCGGCTGCTATGATAATCTTGCCGGTCTTCTTAACGCTCTCGATAACCTTGTCGTAGTTGAACGGCACAAGGCTGCGGGCGTCGATAACCTCTGCGCTGATGCCTTTCTCTTCGAAGAGTTTGGCTGCCTTCATAGCGCGGTACAGAGTTGCACCTATAGAAAGGATTGTGACATCCTTACCCTCTTTCTTGACATCGGGCTCGCCGATGGGGATCTCGTAGTATTCCTTGGGAACGCCACCCTTGTGGAACTCCTCGCCCTGGCCGTAGATGCGCTGGCTCTCGAAGAAGATCACGGGGTCGGTGCCCTGGAGGGCTGCATTCATCAGACCCTTGGCGTCATAGGGAGTAGCCGGGAACACAACCTTCAGACCCGGGATATGGGTGCAGAGGGATGTCCAGTCCTGGCTGTGCTGAGCGCCGTATTTGCTACCTACGGAAACGCGAACCACAACGGGCATCTTGAGGATGTTGCCACTCATAGCCTGCCACTTGGGCAGCTGGTTGAACACTTCGTCGCCGCAGCAACCCAGGAAGTCGCAGTACATAATCTCGGGGATTACGCGGCCGCCGCACATAGCATAACCGATGGCGGTGCCTATGATGGCTGCCTCGCTGATGGGAGAGTTGAACAGACGGTGATAAGGCAGAGCCTCGGTCAGGCCGCGGTACACTGCGAATGCGCCGCCCCAGTCGCGGTTCTCTTCGCCGTAGGCAACCAGGGAAGCATCTTTATAGAAGCGGTCGATGATGGCCTCGAACAGACCGTCGCGGATACCGAAGGTCTTGATGGCGGAATAGGGCTTGCCGTTCTCGTCAAAGGCAAAGCGCTCTTTGGTGGCCAGCTGCTTAACGCGCGGGTTCTCTGCCATAGGCATATTGACCTCGGGCTTGGCATCGCTCATAGAGTCTACGCTGCCGTTGCTGAACATCATATCGCCCAGCAGCTCGCTCTCCTTGACCAGATCCATACGGGGAGATACCTCCAGGTCAATGGCCAGCTTGTACATTTCAAAGATGATGCTCTGCTGCTTGTTGCGGATCTCTTCAAGCTCCTTCTCGGTGGCAACGCCTGCTTCAACGAGTTTCTCGCCAAAGCACTTGATGCAGTCGATAGCCTCCCAAGCCTTGATCTCTTCGGGAGTACGGTAGGTAGATGAATCGGACGGCGAGTGGCCGGCATAGCGGTAAGTCACGATATCGAGCAGTGCGGGACCCTTCTTCTGGGCCAGGAGAGCCATCTTGCGGCGGAAACCGTCTATGACTGCCAGCGGGTTGTAACCGTCCACGCGCTCTGCGTGCATACTGTCGGGGTTGAAGCCGGCGCCGATGCGGGCTGCAAAGTTGTAGCCTTCGGTCTCGCCGCGGGTCTGGCCGCCCATTGCATACTGGTTGTCCATAATGCTGAACAGGATAGGCAGGCCGCCCTTCATATCACCTTCCCAAAGCTGGGTGAACTGATCCATAGAGGCGAAGGTCATACCTTCCATAACCGGGCCGCGGCCCAGGGCACCGTCGCCCAGGTTGGCAACCACGATGCCTTTCTTGCGGTTTACTTTCTTGTAGAGGGCTGCGCCCACTGCAATGGAACCGCTACCGCCCACGATGGCGTTGTTGGGATAAATACCGAACGGAGTGAAGAAGGTGTGCATACTTCCGCCTAGGCCCTTGTTGAAGCCGGTGGTGCGGGCAAAAATCTCTGCCATTGCACCGTAGAGCAGGAAATGCATACCCAGATCCTTCACGCTGCCACCCTTGAAGCCCTTCTTGGCTACTTCCAGGGTCTTGCCGCCCCAGAACTCTTCCATAATCTTGGTGAGTTCCTTGTCGGAGAGGATCTCTATTGAACGGAGACCTTTGGCCAGGATTTCGCCGTGGCTGCGGTGGCTTCCGAAAATAAAGTCGTCGGTGGTAAGATTATAGGCCATACCTACAGCGGCTGCCTCCTGACCCATAGAAAGGTGAGCGGGGCCGGGGTTGTTGTATTCAACACCGTTGTAACCGCCGGTAGTCTTTACAAGATTCAGCATTGTCTCAAACTCGCGGATGGTGAACATATCGCGATAGATATGCTTGAGATCATCTTTGGTGAAATGCTTCTCTTTGAGTTCTTCCTTGATGGTCTTGTTGTACTGATTGACCGGAATCGGATTGATTTTGACTTCGCCCGCTTTCCTCAGAAAATCGGGATCTGCAAATTGTGACTTAGGCATAACTTATATCTGTTTTAATTATTTGACTGAAAAAACGCTCTCCTTGATGATTTCGCTCACCGTGGGGTGCGGGTAAATGATTTGTTTGAGCTCCTCTACCGTCATCTCCATCTCGATGGCCAGACAGCAGCCGTACAGCATCTCGCTGGAGGGGTTGCCCATCATATGGACACCTATAATCTCACCGTGCTTTGCACCCACCAGGATCTTGCAGAAGCCCTCGCCTCCCTCGTTCTCGGCCACGAAACGGCCGGCATATGCCATAGGGAGGTTGACTATCTTGAAGTCCTTTCCGGCAGCCTTTGCCTGAGCCTCGGTGAGACCCACGCTGGCCACTTCGGGATTGGTGTAAACCACGCTGGGGATGGCGTCGCCGCGGAAGTGGTCGTTGCCGCCGGTGAGGTTGTTCACCACAATCTCGCCCTGACGGTTGGCCACGTGTGCCAGCATAGGATAGCCGGCCACGCAGTCGCCTGCAGCGAATACGTTGGGCACGTTGGTGCGCATCTTGTCGTCTACCTTGATTCCGCGCTCGGCCTCAACGCCGATATTCTCCAGACCTATGCCGCGGATGTTGCTGCGACGGCCCACAGACACCAGTATCTTGTCGCCGGCAACCTTGTTTACCTTGCCGTCGGGAGTCTCATAGACCACCTTGTTGCCCTCGATTGCGGTAACCTTGCAACCCAGGCAGAACTCGATGCCACGCTTTGCATAAATCTTCTGGAGCGAAGAGCTGATCTCGTCGTCCAGCGGGCCAAGGATCTTGGGGAGCATCTCCACCACTGTAACCTTGGTGCCGATGGTATTGAAGAAAGCGGCGAATTCCATACCTATGACGCCGCCACCTATAACAACCAGTTCCTTGGGCTGCTCTTTGAGCGCAAGGATCTCGCGGTTGGTGACAATCACGTCGCCGGCCTCTTTAAGACCGGGAATCGGAGGAACAGCAGCCTCGCTGCCGGAGCATATCAGCAGATTCTTGGCAAGATACTTCTCACCGCCGCAGGCGATGGTGATGCCTTCTGCGCTGCGGCTTTCGATCACCGCCTCACCTTTGACGACAGTCACCTTGTTGCCTTTCATAGCGGCGCCCACGCCGCCGACAAGCTTCTTCACGACCTTGTTCTTGCGTTCCATAACCTTTGCAAAGTCGCAGGCAACATTCTCTGCGCTTACGCCGTATTTGTCGCCGTGAGCTGCATAGTTGTAAACCTTGGCGCTGTAGAGAAGGGTCTTGGTGGGGATGCAGCCCTCGTTCAGGCACACGCCGCCAAGTTCACGTTTCTCGAAAAGTGTCACGGCAAGGCCTTTGGCCCCTGCCCTTTCTGCTGCGACATAGCCCGCAGGGCCGCCGCCAATTATTGCGAGATCAATCATATTGTTAATTAATTTAGAATTCGATTATTCAAAAACGACCTCAAGGGTTTCCAGCTCGGTGGCAATCTGCTTCAGGAAGCGGGTTGCCTCGCCGCCGTCTATGCTGCGGTGGTCATAGGTAAGGCTAAGGCCGATATGAGGCACGAAGGCGTATACTCCACCGCCCAGGTCCTTGGGACGGGGCACGATGGTGTTGACACCCAGGATGGCGCTCTGCGGCAGGT
>JAEEGK010014570.1_pt1 | contig 17551 bp, 11 predicted proteins | sample 8958771 | NCBI WGS metagenome assembly JAEEGK01 (sample SAMN16246547, study PRJNA631951) | gut metagenome | biome: gut microbiome; feature: rumen; material: SC-attached | host: Bos | place: Iran: Karaj | collected 2018-10
CTATTAAAATAACCGAAAATCAAAAGCATTTCATTAAAAAAAATAATAAAGTCAAAACAACTTCAACACAAAAGCACTTATTTTCTTTTTTTTTAATAACTTCCATTTTCTTTAAAAAAAAGGCTTTTCCTAAATAAATATTTCTATAATAATCAATTTTAATTTTCCTATGTTTAATTATTTTATATGTTAAAGATCCAAAATCAAAAAGTAAAATAAATATAAATATAATCCAAGCAGTTGAAATATAAGCTTTTTCATATGAAGTTTTAAGTTTTTCAAATAAAACTTTAATTAAAACTGGGAAATAAAAACATAAAAAATAAAAGGAAATATACCAAAAAGCTAAAGGTTGTAAATTATTAATTCTGTAAATTATTTTATTTCTAAAATACTTTATTTCATTTTCATTTAAATTTGGAATTTCTTTTTTTATTTTATTTATAATAAGATAAACAATATTTTTCATTCTTATAACATAAATTATAATAATAATTAAACTTTCACACCAAATAAAAATAAGAGGAATTTGAGAATACCATTTAATTCTTTTATTATTTTTATCATTTCCAATAATCAAAAAAAAAAAGAATAAACTAATTCCTATAATTAAAAATGAAAAATAATAAATTATTATCATAAGATGACTTTGATTATAAGCATCACTAAATAATTTATCACTTTCTTTTATTATTTGTTTTACTTTTGATAAATTTTTAATTTCTATTTGAAACATTAAATTAAAAAGATAACCATCTTCATATTTTTTTGTTAAATATTTATAATGAATAAAATTAGTTTTCTCCATTAAATTATAAATTTCTTTATTTAAAAGTAATACATTTTCTTCTTCTTTACTTGAAAGATATTTTAATATACTTTTACAAGTTTTTTCATTTTTTATTACTTCAATGAAAAGCTTATTTTCAAAGTTTTTAGTATTATTATTTATCATATAAATTATATATTTAAATAGTTGATAATAATATTGAAAAAAATATAAAAAATGGATAATGAAGAATTTAAATTAGAAAAGGAAATAGAAAATGAATCATGGTTTAAACATTCTCAAAATATTGATATTAAAAAAATAAAAGAAAGACTTCCTTCTTTTAAATACTTTAATGATGAATGTAATAAATTAGAAAAATCAGTTCCTGAAAAGTATTTTAATCACGTTATGGCAAAAGCAAATTTATTTGAATCTCAAAATGCTAAAACTTTAAGTAGAATAGGAATACCTCCTAAATATATGCATCATTTTTTATTAAAATTATATAATTTAAATGATGTTAAATCTCATAATTATATTTCTAATTATGAATTAACTTTTAAAAAGCATTCTCCTAAAAATTTAGATGATTTTGTTCCTTATTTTACAGGGAATAAAACTTTAAAAGAATCACTTCCTATTCATTTTTTAAATGAAAATGGGATTTTAGCTTTAAAGGAAATATTATGGATGATAAATAATAATTATGCAAATATTGAATATTCGCCTTTGTTAATTAAAATTATAAGTTTAATACTTATTTTTTGTAATAAATATGAAACTTATGAAATAATTTCTCATTTATGTGAAAATGAATATAATTTAAAAGAAACTTATAAAATAAGATGGCATGTTAGGTTTAATTTTAATGATAATATTAAAATATTATATTCTATTAGTGATTGTATTAAAGAAATTTCTTCTAAAAGCGGTAAAGAAGTTTATGAGTATTTAACTAAAATAAATTTTGATATTCAAAAATTATATGAAGATATGTGTTTTGGTTTTTTTTTAAATTATTTAAATTTTTATGGTATATTAAGATTAATTCCCTTTTTTTTCATTGATGGAATAAAATCAATATATAGATTAACTTATGCTGTTGAAAAAGTTTGTAAAGAAACTTTCTTAGAAATTAATAATATTGAAAAAGTAATTCCAGTAATAAGAAAAACTTGTTTTGAATTAAATGATTTAAACTTCTTATTTGAATTATCATATACTTTTAAATTAACAAGAAATAATAATAAATATGATTTTCAAGAATCTCCAAATACTGATTTATTTAAAGGAAAAAGAAATAATTATTATCTTCCTAAAGTAGATGAAGAAAGTAAAATTATTACTAATTATGAATTTATTAGATTATGGGAGAAAATACCTTTAGAATTTAAAATGAAAGATGCACAATTGATTTTTTCAACATCTAAAGATGGTTATAGTTTAAATACTATAATAGGCTTAAGTGAAAAATACCAAAGTGATAATTCAATACTTTTAATATTAGAAACTCAAGAAAATGAAATTTTTGGTTTTATAATATCAAATTTTATTAAACAAACAAATAATAAATTTTATAGACCTTTACAATCAGTTTTATTTACAATTAAACCTGAAAGTAAAATATATATTCCTGATGAAAGTGATGATATAATATATGTTGATAGTGATTGTTTAATGTTTGGAAATGGACCTAAAGGACCTGCTATTAGATTTGATAAAGATTTAGATTGTGGTTTTAGTTATGATGGTGGTTGTTTTAGTAATCCGGTTTTGATTAATAATGAAAAAGGAGAATTTAAAATTAAGAATATTGAAATTTTTATGCTTCACTAATATTTTTTTTAAATTTTTATAAAAGGTTTTATTTAAGGAAATATAATTTAAATTTTATATGTGTATGTTGAATATATTTTTTTATTTTGAAAAGTAAATTATATATGTTAAAATATATCAATGCTAAATTATAATGTAAAAATATTATTTACTTTCTTTATTATAATCATTATTTTATTTTTATTTATTGAATTAGTAATTAAATTGTTTTTGTTCAATAATTTTACTATAAATTATTCCTATTAATATAGTCGTTATATCATTCCCTTCACATTTCTAAAAAAATATAAAAATGCTCTCTGATAGGAATATGGTATTATAAATTATTCAATTTTTGAAATATTATTAATATATAAATATAAAATTTTATCATTTTCTAGATTCAAAAAAGTCATTATTAATTCTTTTTTATAATCAAAATTTCTTCTGTTTAGGATTTTCCCTTTGAAACAATAGTTTTTCTTAATCCAATTAGAAGAAAATTTCCTTAACAAAATTATTATTTATTATTAAAGAAGCATTATTTAATGATTGAATAATTGTTTTTTGGATTATTATTATTTTAATATATCATTCAATTTCAAATTTGATTTTTTTGTTAAAATCCAAGAATAATTTTAAATTAGAAGGAACTTTTTTTTCTCATTTATTCTATATTTAATAAATATTTCTTTAATATAATATGTTAAGTTTTTTGATTTATTCAATTATCACTTTTTTAATTTATTTAAAAAAATAAATTAACATACTGTACTTATACCAGAAATCAAATATTAAAACAAAAAACAAAAAACAACCAAAAAAAATTAATTGATATTTTTAAAATATAGATGATTAAATAAAAATTAAATAACAAATTAAATAATCCAATATTTTTGTATTATAACAATATTTAATTAAAATTAAATGAAAAAAACCTTTCAATCAAAATCTCAAAGATCAAATAAAGCATTAAAAAACCCAAATCACAAAACATTAAATTCAAGAATCAAATTCAATAGTGAAAATAAACCTACAATGTCCAGAAATAAAACCTTAAAAAATTCAATAGGTAATTCTTTCATAAAAGATAAATCAAAACCCAAAATTCAAAATCAAACATCAAAAAACTTTCAATCAAAGCCAAATAATCTTTTATTATCTAATCAATATATTAAAATGAAAAACAAACCAACAGTTCAATTAAAAAAATTAATAAAAACACCTTCTTCTAAAAAAGAAATAAAGTTAATAAACGATAAAAAAACTTCTAAAAAAATAATGAATACAAATTTAAAAGATTATAACCATAATAAATTAATAAGAGGAAACAGTAGTTATGCTGGAACTGCAGTTTCAACTGCGAATGGAAATAATGTAACAGATAATGGAATAAATACTAAAAGAAATGAAAATATTTTAAAGCATTTAATAGAAAATATTAATATTAAAGAAATAGAAAAAATTTCTAATGTTGAATTATTACAAAATAATATTTTTCTTATTAAGATTTATTCCTTTATTTATAATATGACAAGTAGTAATTATTTAGTTTCTAATTTGATTAATAATATGGAAATAATTCAACAGTTTAAGGAGTTAACAAATAAAATTGATTTTTTAAATAATAATAAACCGATTAATTATAATTTAATTAATGGGAATTTATTTTATTCAAATGAAAATCATATTTCTTTTGAATCAAACAATAGGAAATTAATATATAAAAATTTCTTTGATTTCTTCGAACAAATGCTTAATGATATAGTCCAGTTAACAAATAAATTACATAAAATTCAAAATGAAAGTGTAATAAAAAAAAATGAAGAAATAATATCAATTAATTCCAAAGTTGATTTTAATTCAAATTTAATAGAAAAAAGCGATTCTCATTTATTTAGTAATTACAGTATTAAAGATAATATAATCCAAGGAGAAAATAATAAATATTATGGAATGGATGATTCAAATGGAATATCATCAGTAGATAATGAGTTTTATCAAATATTACTTAAGAATAGTTTTAAAGATAAAAACAATAAAAATAACAATCAAGAAACTTCAAAAGTAAATTCAAGAAATAAACAAGTTAACCAAAATTCACAATCTTCTTCTTCTTCATCTTCAACGATTATTAATAATGATAGTAGTGATTCTGATATAATTGTTAATTATAGTATTAGTGAACATAATCCAATTAATAATAATAAAAATAATAATAAATTAGAAATTAGGAAACAAATTAATATTCCTGTTTTAAATACTAATAAATTAGAAATTAAGAAAAATGAAATTATAAGTGTTTCTCCTAAAATAAAAGAAAATAATAATAATAATTTAGAAAAAGAAAATATTAAACCTTTAAAAGTAATAAATAAACCTATTATTAAAGAAAATATAAATCCTGAAAAAAAGGATGATTTATGTAATATTTTTTAATTTTATTAAATATATTAATAATTTTTTCAATTAACAATCAAAAAAAAATTAAATGTTTTTTTAATTAAATTTATATATAATATTATAATAAATATTAGTAATAATTGTTTTTTCTTATTTTTTGCTTTTCTTGAAAAGTAACAATAATAATATTCCCTTTATTATTTCTAATTAAATGAAAAGACTTTTTATTATTAAAAATTTTACTATGTTTATTTTGATGATCAATTATTATTCTAAAAATATGTTCAAAATCATAAGGCGGTGTTAAATGACAATAAGAGTAAATAATTTTTCTATGATTTTCTTGATATTGAACTCTGTTTTTTTTTTTTTCAACATTTAAATGCTTTACTTTAGGAATAAATACACCATCTAAAGAAATAATTTTTTTAATTTTTCTTTTCTTTGAGTTTTTCTTTTTAAAAATATAAAATATTTTTTTTTTATCTTCTTCATTATTTAAGTAATTTTCTTCGTAATTTTGATAAATATTATTATTATTATTTAAATTACCACTTTGTAGTGTTTGACAAAAAGTTTGTTCATCGTTTGTATTTTCATTTTTATTTGTGTTTAAATTACAAACATTATTTTTATTTATTTCATTCTCATTAACATTATTGTTATTATTTATTTCATTATCATCGTTATTTTTACTTATTTCTATATCACATAAACTTGAATTCACTTCTTTTTCTTCTTTATAATTTATTAAATCACAATAAATAAAATTTATTATTTCATCATCATTCATTTTATTTAAAAATTAGAGTAAAATTCCTTTATATTTAAAAAAAGATATTTAATTATTTATTTAATTATGTATTTGTTTTTAACATTATTGATTTATGGAAAAAAGAATATTTTAGGTAAAATTAATATATAAAAGGGTTTTAATTAAGATTCTTTAAATCAAATTTTTTTTCTTTTTGAAAGGGTTAAATCTTTATTTTCTTTAATTTAATCGGACAAAAAATAAAAAATCTTATTAACAGGAATAAAGTTAAATAAAAAAATATATATTTAAACTTATTAAAACTATTTTTTTTTTAATTTTATCTTAAAACAAATTAATTTTAAGGAACTACATAATCATTAATTTGTTTAACTTCTTTAGAAATTCCATAACTCCTTGTCCGTTAAAAGAAGAATCTTAAATAGATTTTTCCAAAGATAAATCTTATTAACATGAAAAGAATCTTTTAACATTTAAAATTTTTAAAATATTAATTTTATTATGATTTAACCATAAATCTGTTAAATTACTTATATTTTCTATGATTTCTTTTTTTGAAATTCTATTTATAAACTAAATTTAATATTTCTAATTTTTTTTAAATAATGTATATTTTGTTTCAAAGAAATTTTGAGATAAATATAATTCTTTTAAATTAACTAAAGTATTTAAACTTTCAATTTTAGATAATTTATTTGTTGGTAATATTAAGAATATTAATTCTATTAAAGATTCTAAATTTTTAAATTATAATAATTCTATTTCTTGAAAGGAATAATTTAGTAAATTAGAAGTAAATTTATCTAAATTTTAGATTATTAATTTTATTACTTCTAAAAATCACATAATTTAGGAATCATATCATAGTTTTTCATTTTATGAATTTGATTTTCTAGTAATAAAACTTTTAATTTTTTCAAGTATCACTCCTTCTATTTATTTAATTAAATTATATAATTAATCTAAAGATTATAAATCAATCAGATTTTCAAATCCTTTGATTTTTTTTAATTAGTTATCATATAAGTCAAGATCTACTAATTCAGTTAAATGAAAAATATTTCATTTTTTTTTATAACTATTTTTCTTAAATGTAATTATATTTTTTTTTATTATTCTAAATTTTTAAGAAATAATTTTTCTTATACATTCTATAATTAAAGAAACATTATTTATCTCTTAATTGATAAGTTTTAATTTTTGGTATTCTACTTGATTTTCTTCTTTGCTTCTTTTTTTTTCTTTTTTTTATACAAATATATTAATCTATCACTTAAATTAAACATTAATTTTTAAATAGATTTAAATGCAAAGAATAAATTTATAATATTTAAAACAATTATAATTATGAATAAAAATTTTTGAATCATTAAATCTTTAATGAATAGATAATTCATCTTTTCTTCTTTTCTGTATTTAAATTTTCATTTTGCTTTTAATAAGAAGATAAAAAATATCTTATATTTATGAAGAGAATTTAAATATAAAAAATTATTATTAGTAGGACATTTAATTTTTTCCTTTTCATTAAATTTTTCAACATAAATATTACTACTTAAATTAAAATATTCAAATATAAAAAAGTATTTGAAATCTTTTTTTATGTTCTTTATAATAAATATTCCATTTTTTATTTTATTTTTTCTGTGATAACTCCAAAATAATAAACTTAAATAATTAATTTAATAATATGACTCTTAAATAATCAATATAAAAAAATTAAATAAATTTCTTAATAATAAAACAAAAATATAATCACAAGAAGAAAAAAACAAAGAATAAAATTCTTTAAATATGAAACATCTTTATTTTAATATTCTTTTACAATTTCATTTGAATTTCTTGTATTCGAAGAAATTCCTGAATTAGATATATTTGTACTATTTATAACAGAACAATTAAAACTATTATTTGAACTTTTTTTAATTCCTTTCAAATATAAACTTGTAGAATGTGAACTAGATAATTTTCTCACAGTACTATAACTATTATTTAACATATGAGTTTTATAAAAAGAATTAATATTATTATTTTTTTTATTACGACTTTCAGCTTGTAAAATCTTATTTTTAATACTACTACTACGATTAAATTTAACATTAACATTTATTTTATTAATAATATTTCCATTAATAATATCATTATTATTATCATTATTATCTTCATTAACTTTATTATTTTCAGAATAAATATCATGAGGATTAATAAATTTTTTCCTTATATCAAACTCATTTTTTACAATATTATATCTATTAAAATTAACAAAATCCTTAAAAACTCTAATATAACTATTTGAATTAAGAATATTACAATATCTTTCCCGAGTTTCAATTCCATTTTCAACAGTTTCATTACAATGTTTATAATTAAAATTATCTCCTTCTTTAGGAATAAAAGGCGCATTAATTTTACCTAAATAAAGTTCTTTCCAAGGATAAGCTTTAAACCAAGGATGTTCCTTAACTTCAGTAGGTCCTCTTAATCCTAATCTATTAGCAGGTTTTCTTTGTAATAATCTATTAATAAAATCAGCACTATCAATACTCCAATTTTTAGGAATTTGTTTTTTTTTAACTTGAACTTGTTTAGACATAATTTTCTCTCTAATTTCTTTTCTACTTTTACCTAAATAAGGTCTTACTCCATTCATTAATTCATAACCTATAACTCCTAAAGCAAAATAATCAACTGCTATTGTGTGATTTTGACTACACATTACTTCAGGTGACATATAACCAGGAGTTCCACTTGTTTCTCTTGAATTATTTTTAATATATTTATTTGCTATTCCAAAATCTGTTAATTTAATATATCCTTTAGAATCTAATACTAAATTTTCTGGTTTTAAATCTCGATGAATTATTTCATTTTTATGTAAATATTCTAAAGCTAGTATTATACAAGCTATAAAAAATTTAGTTTGTTCTTCAGTGAATTTATGTATTTTACTTATTTGATAACGTAAATCTCCTCCTGTTAATAAATCCATTGCGATATATAAATAATGATTATCTTGAAAAAAAAAATGCATATTTATTATAAAAGGATGATTCATTAATGAAAGAAGTTCTATTTCTCTTTTAACATTTTTTTCACTTTTTTTATCTAATATTTTAACTTTTAACATTTCTTTCATTGCATAAAATGATTTATATTTTTTAGAATATACTTTCCATACTTTTCCATATCCTCCTTTTCCTATTATTTGAATAAATTCAAATGATGAATGAGTTAATTTTTCTTCTTTTAATGATGAATCATATTTACATAATAAAGAGTGGTTTTGACGAGTGTTTTTAGGTCCCATTGTTTTATTTTTTAAAATCTAATAATTTTTTAATTTTTTAATGGATATTATTTATAATAAGATTCTATAGATTTAATAATTATTTTTTTTTATATTTTTATTAAATCATTATTTTAATATTTTTAAATTTGTTTTTATTTTATTTTTTTTTTATTTACATAGGTTTAATTTATCTTTTACTATTGTATAATAATGATATTTTAATGTAATATCTTTAAAACGATTTTTAAAAGTTTCAAAATCAATTTTTTTTGAAAGAAAATCTTTAATTATTTTTTGTCTTGGTTTTTGTAATTTTTCATCAATAAATCCTTTCATTTCATTAATTAATATATCAACTGTAATTGTACTTTCTATTTGTTTTTTTTCTTGACTTGCTAAAATTTTCATTTGTTTTTCTTTTTCTTCATATAAATTTTTACAATTTACAATATTTCTTTTAACTTCATTATATTTAAATTTCTTTGCTTCAAATTGATTGTTTAAATTCTTTATTTCATTTAATAAATTTTCATTTGCTTCTCTTGCTTTTTTTGTAAAGCTATTTACATAATGTTCTGGATTATAATTAATATAAATTAATTCTTCAATTGATTTTTTATTTAAATCATCAACTAAATCTTTCATAATTTTTTGGTCTTCATTTGAGTTATTCATCTTTTTAATTATTTAATGTTAATTATTTAATAAAAAAAAAATAATCTTTTTTTTATTTATTTATAACTTTAACTTTTTATATAATATTACTTTCAAATTTTTATCTAAATCATATCAAGTTAATAAATATTAAAATATAATTTTATAATTATATCTTTTTTTTAATTAATAAGGATTTTTAATTGTAATTTCGGAAATTATAATTATTATTATTATTATTATTTTTTTGTTGTAAATTCCAAAAAAGATTATTATTAATATTATTATTAATATTATTATTTGAATTATTAATATCATTTCCTCCTCTTCTTAAATTATACATATTAGGAACAATACCAAAATTTTGAATAAAATTATATTGATTTTGAATTATTTGTGGTTGATTCATTAAATTAATTCCATAATTATTATTACTTTGTTGTTGTTGTTGTTGTTGAATTTGATTTTTATAATTTAAATAAACTTCCTTAGATAAATGACACCTATTACATTGTTGTCTAAATGCAAAATTTAAATTATGACAGTTTGGACATTGCCAATCTCCTTTTCTTTCAATTAAAGGTTTTTTCTTTTTATCTCCTGAATTTTTTTCTTCTGTTTCTTTTTTAATTTCTTCTAAAGTTTTAGGATCTTTTAACTCTGAACATCTATTGCATTTAATTCTTGATTCAAAATTAAAGTTATTACATTTAGAACATTGCCATCCTCTTTTACCAAATTTTTCAAATATATAATCTTCTTCTTTTAATTCTTTATTTACTTTAGTTTCTTTATCTTCTTTTTCATTTGAATTTATTAAAATATTATTATTATTATTTATTATATTATTATTTATTATTTCTTTTTCATTTTCTTCTTTATCTTCATCCTCACTAACTACAAAGTGATTATCGTGAAAATATTCATTATTGTTTTCATTATTATTATAATTATTATTTTCGTAATTAAAATTAATATTTTTATTAAAAGAAGATTTCTTAGTGATTTTATTAAATTTTTCTTTCTCATTATCATCTATTGGATTATTACTATTACTATTGTAAGAATCACTAATTTTTAATTTTTCTAAATCAATTCTAATATCGTTATCATTTACAGGAGTTCCTTCTTCTATTTTTTTTAATAAGCTTGAAGTTAAAAACCTTTTTCCTGGAGTGTCAGTTCCATTATAACTATCACCTAAACTTTTCATTCCATTACTTAATAAACTTCCGTTTATATTATCATCATCGGGAATTGTTATATATAATTTTCTATTAAAAATAGCATTTTTGTCTTTGTTTTCGATGTTATTATCCATTTGATGAATTATATATATATATATGTGTTTTATTTTTTTATTATATTTTTTATATTTTATTAAAAAATTAATTTATCATTCATATTTTTTGGAAAAATAGCATATATGGTATATAATGAAAAAATAATTGTTGTGTTTAGATTATCTAAAGGAAGAGAATATTATTATGATGAATATGATGTTAAAATGTTATGAAATTTTTAAAAGAAAAAATTAATATTATTTAGTACTTGTTTTGGAAAATATTCAAAATAAGACAATTTAGATTAACTATACTATAATTAGATGATTTAGCAAAATATAAAATATGGTTAAAAGCCAATGGAGAATAACTATTAACATATTAAAAGAATAATTGAAGATACTCCTATTCATTAAGGAGTCATTATATATAATATGAAAGATGTTCCTTTGAATTTTGGAAATACGCTAAATTCGCCTTAGAATTAAAAGATGATGAGATTAATGTTATTACTGTTATTAATCAAACTATGTTAAGAATATTTAAGAATTGTAGTTGAAGTTTAAATAAATTTTTTTATATTTTATGATTCTTTTAATTATGATATATTATTTTCATTTTTTTATTATTTTTACTATAAATATTTTAAAAATTGAAAAAAAATAATTTATTATATGTCATATAATTAATAGTAAAATAATTTGGAAAAAACCACAATGTCGTTAATTCAACAATCTGAAAAAAAGAGAAGTATACTTCCAAATGATATTTCTTTTTCTAAAAAATCTATTATTAATTTTCAAATCAAACCTTATAAATCACCTTTAAAAAAAAGAAAATTTAATCCTGAAATAATAGATATAAGTGATAGATTTATTCCAATATCAATAAGTCCTAATTACAAATGTGATGATAATGAAATATCACCTTCACCAAATAGAAAAAACACTGATTTAAATATTCCTTTAACTCATAATAAAAATTATCAAAGAATTTTATTAAACGATTTAATAGGAGATTCTTCTAATAAGACAGATATTCAAACAAATAATATATTTAATAATATGTTATTACAGAATATTTCTTTTTCTAAAAGAAAAATAAAATTTAAACATAATAAAAATAATTCAAAACATTCTTTAAGTGCTTCTCCTTTTTCAAAAAGTTCAAAAAGTGATTCTGAAGATAATTTAAAAAGTTATAAATTATTATCTAAAAGAAAAAAAATAATTAAACCTTTTAAACAATTATCTTTTAATAATCCTTTAGATAATTTTTATTTTAATATCTTAGACATTTATGACTTATCAAAAATCGCAATTGGAACAAAAGATAATTTACTAATAATAAACGCAGATACTTATTTAAAAAAAGAAAAAATAATAAAAATCGACACTCGTAATTTTATGTATTCTTTAAGAAACAATTCTCAAATTTACTCAGTTAAATTTTTAGATGAAAATTTAATTTTAACTTCAAATTCCCAAGGTGAATTAACTATAACAGACTTAGAAAAAAAAGTAAACATTCCAATATTATTAAATTACAATCATTCAATTTTAACTTTTGATTTTTATGATGACGATTTAATTTTTTTCGGTAATGATTCAGGAAAAATTTGTTCTTTAGATTTTAGAGAAAATCATATTAATAATAATAATATAATTAACTTATATTCTCATACAGAAAGTACTGAAATTTGCAAAGTGAAATTCTCTGAGAAAAATAAAATAATTTTGTCGGGAGGAAATGACGATCATTGTTTTTTATTTGATATAAGAGAGGATAAAGTAATTAAAAAGATTAAACATAATGCAGCGATTAAAGGAATTGCTTTTAATAAAAATGAAACTGAGTTTATTACTGGAGGAGGAATAAATGATAAAACGATAAAATTATTTGATTTTAAAAAGTTAAATTTAAAAAGTGAAAAAGTATGCAATAGTCAAATTACGAATTTAGAATTTATTGATAGTAATTATATTGTTTCTAGTTTTGGTTATAATGATAATATGATGGTTTTATATAAAATAAATTATGATAAAATAATTAAGGAAAGTATTTCTCCTATGAAATTATATAATTTAGATATTCAAAATCAAGATAAGGTTATTGATATTTTGGAAGAAGAGAAATTTTTTGAAAAACATATTAAAAGAATATTGTATATGGCAAAAGATATTAATGATAAATATATTGTTTCTGCTTCTTGTGATGGGATTTTAAATATTTGGGATTTGAGTAAATATTCTAATAAAGATAAAAGTGATTTTAGTGTTCAAATAATGAATCAAATAAGATAAATATTTTTTTTCACATTATAAAACAATTATCTTAATATTTATTATAAATAAATAATATTTCTTAATTTATATATTTTTAACTCTACAAATTAATCAATTTATTTTTATCTTCATATTTTTAAAATTTAATTAAAAAAAATTTTTTTTTTGAAATGAAAAGAGAATTAAAAGAAATAATTAATCTTAAAATATATTAATACAATAACTAAATGACTTAAACTTTTGAAAATTATTTAAAAATATGAGTTAAATAAAAAAATTAAAAACTAATATTCTGAATATAAAATTTATATAAATTTCTTTTAATATAAAAACATTATAAATTTGACTTTGAGTGTGTAAAAAGTTAATAAAATTCAATTATCAATTTTAATATTTTTATTAATATTTTTTTATATTTAAATCCTATTTTTTTTTCAAATTTTATCAATTAATGGATTATGAAATTGGTAATTTCAGTGTATCAAAAGAATGTGGTTCAATTGTTTCTTCTAAAAATTTATACAATAATCTCGCTTCAAATATTATGAATAACAATATAGAAGAAAATAATAATGAAAAATTAAAACAAAATAATAATGAAGATAAGAGTGATTTATTTAACAATATAAGAAAAAATGATAATGACATTAAGGAAATAAAGAATTTAGAATATGAAAGTGATTTAAATGAAAACAATATGGAATTATTAGAAAAAATAAATGTAGGTTCTATTATAAAAAAAAGTAATGAAAGTGTTTTATCCAATAATAATTTTATATATTCAATAATAAAAGATTTAAAAGTAAGTTCTCAAAAAAACGGATTTTCAGAAATAAATGATGATTATATAAAACCTAGAAAGATTGATTTTATTGAACTTGAAAAATTCAAGGAAATATTCAAAAATATTAGTAATAAAGAATCTATAAGAAAATTTAAAAAAAAAATTGATAATTATGATATTAATGGAATGAACTTAGGAATGATTAGTTCTTTTAATAATTTATTTATAATGAATTATTGTCAAAATATTGATAACTTAAAGGAAAATGAAGAAATAGAAAATTATAAAAACACAATTTACAAATGGAGACTTTCAAATTGGGATGATATTAATAATTTTTACAGATATCATATTTTTTATTATATTGAACAAATAATTTTAGAAAGACATATTCAATCTTTTATTAATTTATTTAATGATATTTATATTCTTTCAAATGAAGAATATTTCAAACAATTAATTAAATTAAATAAAATAAATATAGAAAATATTTTTTCTACTTTATCACTTATATATTATGCTTTAAATTTAATAGATATGAATTCAGCGGTTTTAAATGCTTATACAATTTTTATTAAATGTATTAATAATGATAGTTCTTTTGACTTAGGATTAATTTTATATTTAAAGTATTCAATATATAAATATATTTTAAAAAATGAAAATAAATTATATAATAAAGAAAATCCTATTAAAATTAATCAATTAATTCCTGAAATATACCAAGAATACGGTAAAGATGCTTTAACAAATTATTTTGAAAAAGAATTAATTCCTTTAAATAAAAAAGTAGAAAGAATTGTAATATATATCACACCTTATGTATTAGGAAAAGCAGTTAAAATTTATTCTTTTATTTTTCAAAATAATACATTAGAGAATTTAGAAGAAATATTAGTTGATCCTTATTTAAATGAAGAAAAAGAGAATTCAAATTTAAATAAGATTTGTTTATTATTTGTAAATAATAATTACAATATAATTTATTCTAAAAATTATTATGAAAAATATCAAAGTATTTTCAGTAAATTTTCAGATTTAAATGATATAGATACTACAATTGAGAAAGAAGAAGAAAAAACACAAATCATCGAAGAAAAGGCACAATTGAATGAAAAAGAGAATGAAAATATTTTACATACAAATGATGATTATGAAATATATAATGTTATAGAAGTAGAAAATAAACTTTTACCTTCTCAAATATCAAATATAGATTTTAATTGTCCTTCATGTGGTACTAAAGTAAAAATTGATTTTTATTGTGATAAATGTCATTTAAACATATTATATGAATTTTTAGAAAATGAATATTGTAATTATATAAAAATAAATATTGCAAATTTAATAAAAATGAATGATATAATACCATATAATCAATTTTTTAATAGATTAAACAAAATAATATATCCTAATAAGATAGAGAAAAATTATAATGAGGCAATTAACTTATTGTCAAAAAACTTTAATGGTGATAATTATATTAAAAAAATTAAACCTAATTTATGTCTTGGTTGTTTTAGATATATTTCATTTAATGAAAATACTTTTTTATTTAAATTACCTTGTAAATGTTTATTTTGTTCAAAGGACTGTCTTTTAAAATTTTTAAAGGCTGTTCCTTTTCATCAAATGAATTCTTTTATTTGTGCTTGTGGTGAAGATTATGATGTTTTAAAATTAAAGACTTTAGCTTATTTTATGAATAGCATTAATTTAAATCAAATTAAAAAAGATTTTCTTCGGTTTATTTTGAATAAAATAAAAAACAAATGTGCTAAATGTAATTGTATTGTTAATGATCAAAATAATGAAGAATGTAATATTATTGCAGTTAATGACTCTGAAGCAGAAAAAAATTTTGGAATTATTCAATTTATACATTTAGTCTGTAATAATTGTTGGAATAATATTGGTAATGAAAATACTAAAATTATTTGCGAAACTTGTGATTCAGTTCATTTAATTCATAAGAAATATACTATTAAAAAAGAAAATATTAAGGATAATTGTTTTATATTTTAAATAAAAAAAAAAATTCATTGTTTAATTTAATTATTTATTTGCTTAACTTAAATATATAATTATTTAATTATTTCGACCATTTTTTTTTATATAAATATGTTAAAATAAAACCTATTGTTATTACACTTCCAAAAATAAAAATTTTAGAAGTCCAAAATCCTCCTTTGTTATCTTTATTAATTTTATCTAATAAAGATAAATTTTTTTGATATTGATTATATTTAGATGTTCCTCTGAATTTTTCTTTAATTTTTTCAGCAATATAATTAGCAATTTCTATTTTATTTAAATTTAAAGATAATTCTAAAATCCTTTTATAAGCTAATTCATTTTCACTATCTAAATTCATAATAATGTTATAATAAATATTAATAGCTTCATCATAGTTTTTTTCCATTTCTAAACTTAATGCTAAGTTATTGTATAAAGAAACTAAAGTTGATTTAACTTCATTGTTTAATTGGATTATTAATTTATTTTTAGTATAATTAGAAGTTTTAAAGGAATTTAATTTTGATATTCCTTGATTGTAATATTCAGTTGCTTTTGAATAATTTTTTTGGTTATATTGTAAATTTCCATTTTTTTTTATTTCATCTACTTCTTTTAAAAGTTCTTTATATTCTTTTATTAAATTATCTATTTGAGGTTCTTTATTTTCTTCTTCGATAATATTTTTAATTTCTAAAGGAAAATTCTCGTTTAAATTTGTGTTTCCTGACATTAAAATATCTTTAAATAAAGGTAATTTTTCTTCTTCGTCATTTTCTTTCATTTTTTTTTTTTAATTTTTAAATATTAATAAATTAAAAATTTATGTTTTAAATTTTCAAATAAATAATATATTAAAGGAATAATAATTAATAATAGAATTTATAATAAATTATTTTTTGGTTTTAGTAATTGATACAAATTTTTCTTTTTTTATTTTACTTTTCATTGACTTTAAAAATAAACCAACTTCTATTTTTTTATTTTTAGATTTTACACTACTTAAACTATTTTTATTAGGTAATTTAGTTAATTTAGTTTTATTAGTTTTATAACTTTCATAAATATTATTTTCTTTACTATTATTTTTTATTCTAAAACTAGTTTTTGGTGAATTATTCTCTACTGAATAATTATTATTAATATTAATAATATTTATAATTTGTGAATTTTTATCATTTTTAGAAACTTTAAGTTTATTTTCATAATCTGAATTATTATTACTAAATTCTTTTTTATTATTAACTTTAAAATTAATAAAATTTTTTCTTTCATTATTATCAAAAGAATCTATTAAAGAATTTATTTTTGAATTAGAAGATAAAGCTCTTTGAGTTATTATATGTAAAGATCTCATATCTCTTAACATATAATCTTTATTATTATTAGAAGTTATATCAAAGGATTTTTGAATATTTTTTACATTTAATATTATATTTGTAATATTATTGATTTTTACATTTGAAGTAGTTTAT
>JAEEGK010014571.1_pt1 | contig 17551 bp, 15 predicted proteins | sample 8958771 | NCBI WGS metagenome assembly JAEEGK01 (sample SAMN16246547, study PRJNA631951) | gut metagenome | biome: gut microbiome; feature: rumen; material: SC-attached | host: Bos | place: Iran: Karaj | collected 2018-10
CCCAGCAGCTGATCGGCAAGATGCTCGACGGCGCGATGGCACCCTACCGCCCCATCACCGTGCGAATCACGCACAGCGAGCAGTCGCTCGTCACGGCCCTCGACTTCATGGTGGAGAAAATGACTGCTACGCCGCTGAACGATGCCCATCGCAGCGAACTCTCCGGGCAGTGCCGCCAGGTGATAGAGGAAGAGACCAAGCGCGGCTTCCGTGTGAAACTGATCATATAATATTCTTCTGCGTCCACTAATTCCCCCACATACAGCGGTCATGCCTCTCTTCCGTGCCTGCATCAGCGAGTGTGCGGCAAACAAATAATCGAAAAAAGAGACAAAGACAAATGAGATTAAAAGAATTGAGCGGCAACGCACTGAAGGTCATCGCCATCGTCGCCATGACGATCGACCACCTGACGTGAGTGCTCAAAGAGAAAAAGTGAGGGAGACGTGAGGGAGAATGAATATCCCTCACGTGCCCTCAGCCCTTTGTACATCGGCCTTTGAGAGGGGTCATGTGAGTATGTGAGGGACATTTTCGAATTCCTTCCTCCTTGATTTTTTGCATCACAGGGTCAGCCTACATTACAAATAAGACTACAAGTAGTCAACCTATATCACAAATAAGCCTAAGACTCAGTCCGAATAATGCAAACTCCCAGTCCGAAGGCTTCGGACTCGTAGTCCGCAAGGAGCGGACTGGCAGTCCGTAGGGACGGACTAATCTCTCATCGGAATTATCGTTCGTACTTGACATCATACATCAGCATAATGGGCTTGCTCATCGCAAACCCATTATACTCCATTCACTAACCTAAAACTACATGAAGAAAATTACTAACTAAAACTAACAAACAATGCTTATGAAAAAACTATTCTTAGACTTCTTTGAGAGCAACGCTTTGTTCTTTTGTCTGATGACAAGGACAGTGCAAACCGAATGCAGAGAGCTCGCTCTTTGCTGAGGTGCAGCCTGTTCTCGCTTTTGTGAAAGCAAAGTTACGACAAGATTTCATAGGCACCAAGAAAAATCCCCATTTGTTCCACCACTTGTGTGGACAAACAGGGATATAATGGACAAATAGCGGAAATCGCCTTAAAAGTTGTCTGATGTCACTCACCAGTCCCTATGGAATCCTGATTAACTTTGTGAGTCTTCTTAAACTCCTTCAGCTCTTCCATAGTCATTTTTTTGATCTCAAAGGTAATTTTATTAATATAGTAATAATGATTGCGAAGAGTCGCGAAATTTGTTGTTCTCCCATTCTTATCAACAGTGTCACCCTCATACCTTTGGATAATCCAGCAATTATCGTCTTCCCAGTCGACAGTCTCTTTTTTGACCGAATTTCCACCAATGATATCAGCATATTTGACAGATGAGTGATACAAATCACTAATTCGGAGCCGTTCAATACCTGGGTTTACCAATGAGAATTGCATAGATGTATGCGGTAGTATATACCATGTCAAACCACGTGCCAAGTTCACTACCATCAGTTCCTTGTCACTGAGGTTATCTATATAGTAGTCAATGGTAAGACGTTGCTCTGCATTGGAAACATCACGCATGAAACTTGATAGGGCTGCTATATTCTCAGTACGTCTCATCTCAATATAAGTAATGAGAGCATTGTTATAATACGTAGAATTAAATCCTGCAGAAACGCCAGACATTAGGGCTGCGAAAGTCATCCAACCAGCAGCAGCTTTTGCACGTTTAATAGCTTTTACCTTCTCCTTGTCTACGTTTTCGTGAACTATGGTTATGGAGAAACTGCCGTCTTGAGCCATCAACTCAAGTTCCTCTTGTTTGCTGTTGGCATTTATTGAGTCATTTCCATTCTGCATAATCTGAATAAACGACCTATAAGTGGGGATGTACGTTGTTTTGCCCAGTACTACTTGGCACAAGAGAAATACAATTGTGATAATGATATATCTATTCTTCATAATTATTATTGTTTGAATAAACTGAACTGACGTTTTTATATTAGGGGCAATCCGATTCCAACAGCTTTAGTATTAGAGATCGTCAGTATGCTTCTTTTCAGCTTTTATCAATCCGTCCATATCTTCATAGCCAACGACCAACTCACTATCATAAGGATCATCGTTGTCAAATACAAATAAGACTATATTTCCAAGAATGTCATCCTCCTCATCAATAATCAACGCTGATAATGACTCATGGCCATTACTGCTTCTCCCTGTCTTTGTATCAGCGTATTTATATTTTCTCAGAAGGTTTCTTTTTATTTCCTTATACGCGTTGTCAGCACTCGATTCGTAAGTAAAATCAATAGAAACTCTTACTTTATAGACTATCTTGTCGTCAGGAAAATAATAGGCTTTCAAAGAGCATTCATGCCCAGAAAATCTTCCCTTAAAAGCTCTTTGTCCAACGGGAAGCTGTTTATTCTCGTTCGCGTCGACTCGATAGTTCTTGGCCAACAGCTTCTGTTGAAACGTGGTGATGCTTCCTGCTATGGGGATTCCAAGAACGCTTAAATGCTTAGTCTGACCAAAGGAATGTATTACTATCAAACAAAGCAGAACTATTATAAATGTCTTTTTCATTGTGTTTACCCTTTTGATACTATCAATCCCTTTTGATTTTTACTTATGCTGACTGTATGGAGTTATCTTAATATCAAAGTCTGACCTATTATACAACTCTGCAACAATGCGTACATACCCTTCGCCCGATTTCATTCGAGATAGAGTCTTTCTTATGTTTCCTCTTCCTCCAACATAAAAGCCTCCAGTTGCTATCCACCTCGAACCATGATTATCTTCTTCAAACATGATAATCTGAAATCTTGTCTTTAAGTTGCCATTCTTGTCGTAAAAGCCTACATATATTGGCACACACAGGCCATTGACGCCCTGCATGCTTTTCTCACGAAAGAACCCTTGGTCGGTAATGAGTCGGAAATCCGGCTTGTTCCAGTCCCACACAACAACAGAACCTATTCCAGGAGCTTCATAGATATATACATCCTGAGCTGTCTGTCCTTTCAATTCATCAGCTTGACGATGAGAAACCGTCCATGTTCCTTGTGCACTTGCGGTCATTGTCAATACCGTTATCAGCACGATTGTCAATAGTTTCTTCATTACTATACTTATTTTTATGATTTCATTAATTATACTCACCAATCTTCATTTTTAACTTGTTGCTCAATATATTGTTTCATCCCGTAAATAATCCAAAGATATTCATTCGAACGAGTGACTTGAAAGTGTTGTTTGTTTAATACCATACCATTAACAAGCCAATATTCTGCATTGTTACGAGAATCAATTAGCATTTTTGCACCATAAAAATTATAATTATAGGTCGGGTTCTCAACCATGATGCGAATCTTATTATCTTTACAATCAACTGTCAGTTTTGATAATTCGTATGCATCAAAATATGATTTTGTGTTAGGATAAAGAGACTCTGCATCTTCTATGAACCTAAATTGGTAATTGACTTGTATTTTTTTTATGGTCGCATCCTCTATCTGAACAGCCCGTTGATAGTCTTTAATTTTGCTAGACAAATAACTACGACAAAACTGAAACGCCTGTTTTGCCGTCGCTTTTACTTCAATAATTTGGCTAAATTCTCCATTTTCGTCAAATTGTATTGGCTTAGTTTGTGCATAACCGCCTACCCAACATACAAATAATAGGAGCAGTAATAATACTTTTTTCATAAGCGTTTAAGTTTTATAGTTATATAACACATTATTTATATAATAAAAAAAACGTGGACAATTTACTTCGTCTACGTTCTATCCGGTATCGCCAAACACCTAATGTACTTAAACTGGTAAATGCCCACGCCTTGCAGCGTGAACTCCTACTTAAGCTCTTGTACACAGTTTGAAATTTGGCGATTTCGATAGAACAAGAATCTAAAAGTGGATATTCAATCCTATATGTCCTTATTGTCAGTTATTTCATTCAGCCCATAGGCATCTCGGTTTTAAGGGTTAAACATTATTTATTTGTTATTATAGTATGGCACCTGCGTGCAATTGTTCAATTGGGAATATCAAGTCCCAGCTCTTTCCCCAGACAATATTGCCGTTGTCAATGGTGAAACGACTGAATTTGCGAGGGTCAAGATACTTATTGTATTGGGGATGCGGATGGCGACGGATATAGTCACCAATATCCACTATCTGGGTAGTATTATCGCTGAATGTCAGGCTTATCGTCAGATTTCCTGCATTTTCAGCCTTTGTGATATACAATCTTTCCATAAATGTTCCTCCTTATAGTTTTTTATTGATTCTTGTACTACGAACACTTTGCTTCAATACAAAGAACTTTACCCATTTTTGAATAATGTTCTTATGATACTTTCTGATAAATTCCTCTGCAGTACGTTTGTCCTTTTCTGGTAATGGGTCTGCACCTTTCTTTTCTCGTACATGAATATCAGCGAGATTTCCATCCATCATAATAAGGTCAAAGATGCTCTCCTTATCTCCATGAAGAACATGCACATGAATAGGTTCATGCTCGTTTGAGAAGAAATAAAAGATAAAACCAAAATATTCAAATATCTTAGGCATAATTGACTTAATTAAAACGTTTCTTGTTGCAAATATAGTCATTATTCTTGAAACAACAAAGAAAAAGGGGGAAAAAGTTTGGAAGTGAGAGAAGACAGAACAACTTTTAGGCTTACAATTTCGTTGTCTCGTAAAAAATGATTACCTTTGCAGTATCTTTTTAGTAACCTTAACCAGGAAGTCAATGAAGATTCACGCACCACTGCTGCCATTGGCAGTATGTATGATAGTTGGGATAACGACGAGCCAATGGATAAACGATTGGTCCATACCCTTGGTGGCGCTGGTAATTGTCGTCATAGCAACCTGCATGGTAGGGCGCAATCTTCGACTGCAGACTGCAGGAATATTTCTGGGAACACTCTTGCTTGGAATGACGTTAGGCAGCAGACAACGACAAATGCTCAATGTGGAGTGGCCAGAGAAGAAGCAACAGGAGGGGCTGATTGTCACAAGCGAGGTAAGAATCAAAGAGAAGACTGTAGTTTTCGACGCGCTGACAGCTGATGGTCAGCATAAGTTGCGCTGTAGCATTCAGCGTGATGGGTTGAGCGAACGGATACAGATAGGACAAGGAATAAAAGTTTACTCACGCATTAAGAAAGTTCACGAATACCATTATGGGCACTTCGACTACTTGCAATATATGAAGTGTCACAGATATACGGGTGAGTTGTATGCTTACAGCAACCAGTGGCAATGGCAGACACTTAGTCTGACAGGACTGTCAATGACAGACAGGGTGCGACTGCGTTTCCTCACATGGCGACATGAACTATTGACACATTTCAAAAAACAGCACCTTAACGAAGAATCATTAGGAGTTATTTTATCATTAACCCTTGGAGACAGGTCTAATCTCAAAAAAGAAGTCAAAGATATCTATGCAAATGTTGGAGCTGTACACATTCTGGCATTAAGTGGAATGCATCTAATGGTCATATACAGCATTCTATCATTTCTAATTGTATGGAGAAGATGGCGTATAGCATCCCAAGTAATTATCATTTTAGCACTATGGGCCTTTGCATTTCTAACAGGACTATCCCCAAGCGTAACACGTTCTGCTCTAATGATTAGTGTATACGCCTTACTTTCAATAGGTTATCGGCAACAAATGTCAGTTAACACACTGGCATTTTGCGCCATCATTATGCTAACAATCAATCCTTATTGCCTTTACGACATCGGATTCCAATTATCTTTTATTGCCGTACTCTCAATTATACTGATTAATCCGCTCATACTATACATTATTCCAGCACACATTCAGCAGGAACACAGAATTATTCGTGCTATTTGGGGAGTAACAACCATTTCCATTGCAGCTCAAATTGGAACATTCCCTTTAGTAGCATATCATTTTGGACGTTTTTGCCCATGGTTCCTATTAAGCAATTACATTGTAGTGCCTCTAGCAACAATAACACTATATATAGCCCTAACAAGTATTGTTGTTGGCTGGTGGCCGTGGGCTCTAACACTAACTGCAAGAGCATTAGAAACCATAACATTGACTATGAACCGTGCCTTGGAATGTGTTGCTGAATTACCCTTGGGAACTATCGAGGGCATCACCCTCTCCGTCACTCAACTATACCTTATTTATATTATAATCGTTTGTCTGTGGATAGCTGTCAGTCTAAGATATCCAGCAGTTCGGAGAAGTGGCTGATTTTCTGCAGGCGCCCATGAGGGAATTCCTCACTCTTCTCCAACTCCCAGACCACATGGTAAGGGATGTGGACTGCCCATGCTCCTGCCTCCAAAGCAGGCGCAATATCAGAGCGGAAAGAGTTGCCCACCATCATGGTCTGTTCTGGGGCAACATCCAGATTCTCGCAGAGCTGACGATACTCGCGCTCAGTCTTGTTCGATACTGTTTCCATGTGAGAGAAGTACTGCTCCAAACCAGAACGTTGCAACTTAGACTCCTGATCCATCAGTTCGCCCTTGGTAAACACCACCAAACGATAGTGGCGACGCTCTGCCAACTGGCGTAGTGTCTCTTCCACCTCAGGCAGGGGTGTTGTAGGGAAGCGCAACAGTTGTTGTCCCATCTCAATGAGTCGCATAACAATATCACCCGTCAGTTGTTCGTGGCTGACACGTACTGCATTCTCAATGAGTGACAGCGTGAAGGCCTTGGTACCATAACCTGTCAGCGAAAGGTTCTTACGCTCCGTAGCAAACAGTCCCTCGCTGACCTCACGGGCTGTAGCCCAAGGCTTGAGCAGTTCACAGCACTGGTGCTCCACCTCGTCGAACCAGGTCTGACAGTCCCATAGTGTGTCGTCAGCATCAAAGGCAACGACCTTGATATCTTCTCTTCTCATTATTCTTCCCAATAAGCTAATGTACGCTTCTGCAACACAGTAGTCTGCTGACTCTGGCTGCCTTTCTCCCAATACGACAAGGACAGCGAGTTGGTGGTCCAGTTTCCCTGGTCGTCGCGCGTCATGTAGTTGTTGTGCATGTTCAGCGTCAGCACACACTCATCACCCTTGAACACCTTCTGACTCTGCGAGGCCACCTCGTCCTGCTCGTTATAAGTGTATTCATGGATGTAGCGGATGCCTGCAGCCTCGTTGGTCAGTGTACGACGAATCAGTCTGTAGTGACCATCATAAGTATAAGTAACATCGCTATGACCTTCCTGCTCTGTCATCTGGGCACTGACCAGATAGCCATAGCGATCATACTGACGAGCAGTCAGGTCTGGCTGTTCCAACTGACCATCCTGAGAGAAACGCATAAACTGGTCTTCGCTGACAGCATTCTCCGTCACCACCTCCTGCACAGGCCCATGCAGTCCCATCGATATGGCATCCTTGTAGTAGGTAGCCATTGGCAGGTAGAGCACACGGATGTCGCGAGAGCCATTATCATTATTAACAATGGACAACTTGACACTGGAGAAATCATCCAGATAGACCCAAGCGCCACCACGCTCTACAAAGTCGCCATGTTCCTGTTTCAGCTTATAAAGAAAAAACTGCAGGTTCTTTGTCAGCATCGCCTCTGTGCTGTAAGGACCTATAGAGACGTAGGCAGAGGTCAGGAGCTTGCTTGTTGGGGAGATGCTCACCAGCAGTTTCGCCCTCAGGCCATAGAACTTACCACGAAAATAATAGTCCTCACCATCGTCCGATTGTCCCCACTCCGTCCATTCTGCTGACTGCAACTGCGTGCGCACACTATCCAATGGTCCCTCTAATGGGACTCCCTGCAAACGGATGCAACGCGTCTCTGTCTGTGCCCAAAGACCACAGACTGACAACAGCAAGACGAAAAGGGTTGCAAAACGATTCATGGCTGCAAAGGTACAAAATATTTCGTAATTCGTAATTCGTAATTCATAATTATTTTCGTACCTTTGCACGAAAATTTAGGAAGCTATGAAGATATTTGCAGTAGGTATGAATTATATCCAGCACAATAAAGAGCTGGATGGTGCGTTATATAAACCGGAGAAGCCCGTCATCTTTACCAAGGCAGACTCGGCACTGTTGAAGGACCACAAACCCTTCTTCATTCCAGACTGGTCTGAACAGGTGGACTACGAGACGGAGCTGGTGGTGCGCATCTGTCGATTGGGGAAGAGCATTCCTGAGCGCTTTGCCCACCGCTATTACGACGCTGTCACAGTGGGCATAGACTTCACAGCCCGCGACCTGCAGCGCGAAGCCAGAGAGAAGGGACTGCCCTGGGAAATCTGTAAGGGTTTTGACGGCTCGGCAGTCATTGGCGAGTGGGTACCCAAGGAGAAATTCCTTGATGTGCAGGCCCTGCACTTCCATCTGGACATCAACGGAGAGACGGTGCAGGAAGGCTGTTCGAGCGACATGCTCTACAAGATTGATGAACTGGTAAGCTACATCTCCCAGTATTTCACGCTGAAGACAGGCGACCTGCTCTACACAGGAACCCCAGTAGGCGTAGGACCCGTAAAGATTGACGACCATCTGGAAGGATGGTTAGAAGACAGAAAAGTATTGGAATTTAACTGTAAGTGACGATAAGAAAGACGATAACAAGCATATTACTCCTGTTCACCGGCCTGACAGCCAGTGCGCAAGGGTACTTCAACCTGACCGCCCAAGAGGTCAAGATTGACACCTTGTTACCAGCCTTCCACTATGCCTATCCCTTAGGAGCGAATTACGCTGACTCCACCTATGAGGCGGTCATTGAGTATCCTGAGTTCATTGACATGAGCCATGACGATGTTGAGCGCTATCAGCAGTTATCAGGCCGTCCGTTGGGAGCACTGCCTGAGATGTACCAGTCAGTCAGCATGTCGCGCAAGCAAGGAACCTTGCACATTGGTTTTGTACCCATTGTCTATCGTGAAGGAAAGTACCAGAAGTTGGTGAGCTTTAAACTAGAGGTTAGAGGTAAGAGCTTAGAGGTAAGAGGTAAGAGAAGAGCCCAAAGGGCCGCCACAGAGCGCTATGCCTCGAAATCAGTGTTGGCAAAAGGCACATGGGCAAAGATTAGCGTGCCCTCAACGGGTATCTACCAGTTGACCAGCGACCTTATTCGTCAGGCAGGTTTCACAGATATCAATAAGGTAAAGGTCTATGGCTATGGTGGTGTCTTGCAGCCAGAGGTGCTGACAGGCGACTATCTGGCAGAGACTGACGACCTGCAGGAAGTGCCTCTATGCGATGTTGATGGCAAGCGTTTATTCTATGCTGTTGGTCCTGTCAGTTGGAGCGACGATCATCAACGCATCCGCAACCCCTACTCCACTCACGGCTACTATTTCCTGACAGAAAGCGACAAGGCACCCGAAACCATCAGTTGGGAGGACTTTCTGGCAGCTTGTTATCCGTTGGAGGATGACTATTGCACACTCTATGAGGTTGATGACTATGCCTGGTTCAGTGGTGGTCGCAACCTCTACGACAGTAATCTGCTGTATTCTGACAAGAGTTATAAATACACCATCGTTTCGCAAGGTGCTTCAGCAACAGGAAGCCTGACAGTAGCACTGTCTGGAGTAGGCACTGGAGGCAGCGTGAAGGTGACACTGAACGGCAAGGAGCTAGGGTCAATCACCATTCCTCAAATAGGTAGCTACGAGACCATGCGCACTGCACAGCAGACATTTACTGTCAACAACCTGCAGGCCACCAACGAGGTGACGCTGACTCCTGACAGCAAAGTTCCCAACGTACGACTGGACTACATCTCCACATACACCACTGAGCCTGCTGCTGCTCCGTCGTCTGCACAGAGTTTCCCTGTACCAGCATACGTCTATAACATCACGAACCAGAACCACCATGCTGACAAGGCTGCCGACATGGTGATTATCATACCCACTACCCAGAAACTGTTGGCACAGGCTGAACGTCTGAAGGCATTCCACCAAAAGGAAGATGGGCTGCGCATCAATATTGTTCCTGCTGACGAGCTCTTCAACGAGTTCTCCAGTGGTACACCTGATGCCAATGCCTATCGCCGTTACCTGAAGATGCTCTACGATCGTGCAGAGAGTGATGATGACATGCCTCGCTATCTGCTGCTGCTGGGTGACTGCGCCTGGGACAACCGCATGTTGTCGCAACAATGGAAGAATTATTCACCCGATGATTTCCTGCTTTGCTATGAGAGCGAGAACTCATATAGTCAGACTCAGTGCTATCTCAGCGACGACTACTTTGGCATGCTCGATGATGGCGAAGGAGGTAGTCTGGTTAGTGCAGACCAGTCTGACGTTGCCATAGGACGCATTTCAGCACGCGATGCTGAGGAGGCAACCATCGTGGTTGATAAGATCCTCTCCTATGCGAACAACGAGCAGGCAGGTTCTTGGCAGAATATGCTGTGCTTTATGGGTGATGACGGTAACAACAATGTCCACATGGCGGATGCTGACTCTGTGGCTCGTCTGGTAGAGAACCGCTACCCTGACTTCATGGTAAAACGCATCATGTGGGATGCCTACAACCGCGTCAGTTCGTCAACAGGCAACAGCTATCCTGACGTCACCCGACTCATCAAACAACAGATGCAGCAGGGAGCCTTGGTGATGAACTATTCTGGTCATGGTGGTCCTGGAGCCATCTCTCACGAATATGTGCTGCGACTAAACGACTTTGCAGAACCCACCTCACTGCGACTTCCTCTGTGGGTTACTGCCTCGTGTGACATTATGCCGTTTGACGGACAAGAGAATAACATCGGTGAGACTGCGCTTTTCAACAAGAAAGGTGGTGCTATCGCCTTCTATGGTACCACACGCACAGTCTATCAACCAGAGAACCGACTGATGAATCTGGCATTTACCAACCGCGTGCTGAGCAGAGATGACGAGGGTGAGCCAATGCCTATCGGTGAGGCTGTCCGTCTGGCAAAGAACGAACTCATCAGCCCAGGTGTCATCCTTGGTTACGACAAGCAGGGAAACCCCATACGCTCCACTGACAAGAGCGTCAACCGTCTGCAATACTCGCTGTTGGGAGACCCAGCCCTTCGTCTGGCTATGCCCACACGTCATCTGGAAATCACTGCCATCAACGACACACCACTAACAGAAGGAGTACAGCTGAAGGTGAAAGCGGGCTCTACGGCTAAAGTGGAAGGTCGCATCGTGGGTACTGACGGACAGACAGATGCATCGTTCAATGGCACGATGACAGCAGTGGTGCGTGATATTCTGGAGAAGATTACCTGTCGACTGAACAACACTGGCACAGATGGTGCCAGCACACCCTTCGTCTACTATGATCGTCCAAATACGATTTTCAATGGTAGCAATCAGGTAAAGGATGGTCTCTTCTCGTTTACCTTTGCTGTTCCCAAGGATATCAGCTATTCTGACCAGAATGCCCTCATCAATGTCTATGCCGTCAATTCGGATAAGACCATTGAGGCTTCCGGGCGCTCTGGCAGTCTGATACTCAACGGAAAGGCCGAACAGACCAGTAGCGAGGCTGGTCCCAGCATCTACTGCTATCTGAACAGCGAGTCATTCACCAATGGCGATGCCGTCAACCAAACACCCTACTTCACGGCACTGCTAAATGATGAAGACGGCATCAATGCCTCTGGTAGCGGAATCGGACACGACCTGGAGCTGATTATTGACGGACAGATGACTACCACCTATAGTCTTAATGACTATTTCCAATATGACTTCGGAAGTTATACCAAGGGACAGGTAGGATTCAGCATTCCCACCCTATCCTATGGCCAGCACAAGCTGCTGTTCCGTGCATGGGATGTGCTGAACAATTCATCGACGGCTGAGCTGTCCTTCAACGTAGTGAAAGGACTGGAACCCAATCTGCTCAGTGTCGAGTGTTCGCCCAACCCTGCCAAGACCACCACACGGTTCCGCATCATCCATGACCGCAAAGGCAGCGAGATGGATGTGAAACTCGACCTCTTCGACACCTCTGGACGCCACCTTTGGACATACAGTGAAACTGGCGTATCTACCGACCAGGTGTACACGCTGGACTGGGATTTGGTGACTGATGGTGGTCGACGACTGAATACTGGTCTCTACCTCTACCGCGTCAGCATCAGTTCTGATGGCAGTAGCTACTCATCGAAAGCGCAGAAACTCATTATACTAAATAAATAGGAATATGAAGACAACAACACAGATAATCACGATGGCAACGTGTCTGCTGATAGCAACAACAGCATCGGCACAAGACACGAAGAGTCAGTTCAACCCCGTTGAACATGCTGTCATCTCACAAACCATTGCCCCAGATGCCCGTGCCGCAGGTATGGGTGATGTGGGTGCAGCAACAGACCCTGATGTCAACTCGCAGTACTGGAACCTGGCAAAGTATCCGTTCTGCATCAGTCGTGCAGGTCTTGCACTGAACTACACCCCATGGTTGCGTCAGTTGGTCAACGACATCGATCTGGCCTATGTGGCTGGTTACTACCGCATTGGCGACTATGCTGCCGTCAGTGGTTCACTGCGCTACTTCTCGCTGGGTGAGGTGATGACGTCAATGGACGAGAACGCTATGACTGTGAAGCCTTATGAGATGTCGCTGGATGTAGGTGCCTCACTGATGCTGAGCGAGAAGTTCTCACTGGGTGTTGGTCTGCGATGGATTTACAGTGACCTGCGCTTCGACTACACAGAGGATGCCAGTCCTGCCTCAGCGTTTGCTGCTGACCTGGCCGGATACTATAACAACTACATCAATCTGGGACAGCGCGAATGTCAATTAGGTCTCGGCTTCAACATCCAGAATGTGGGTTCAAAGATTAAGTTCTATGGCGATGATCGTTCACAGTTCCTGCCTGCCAACCTGCGTCTTGGTGCCTCGCTGATGATTCCTGTTGATGAATATAACCGTTTCACGATTGCTGCAGATGCCAACAAGCTGTTGGTACCCACTGTTCCCAAACAGAACGATGGTGAGACCACGGAGGAATATGAGCGTCGTGTCATCGATGAATATAGTGAGGTGAGTGCCATCAGTGGTATCTTCAAGAGTTTCAGTGATGCCCCAGGTGGTTTCAAGGAGGAGTTGCAGGAAATTCAGTGGAGCATTGGTGCCGAATATGTCTATCACGACCAGTTCTCCCTGCGTGCAGGTTATCACCACGAGTCAGAGAACAAGGGTAACCGTAAGTACTTCACCGTGGGTGGTGGTTTCCGCATGAATGTCTTCTCACTCGATGTAGGTTATGTCATCTCTACTGCAAAGAGCAACCCGTTGGATCAGACATTACGTTTCACACTGGCCTTCGACATGGATGGCATCAAGGACTTGTTTAGGCGCTAATGCAAGCATTAGCTAATTTATAGTTGATAATTGATAGTTGAGAATTGAGAATTATGATACGAGTAGGAATGGGATATGACGTCCATCAGTTAGTGAAAGGTCGCGACCTGTGGATGGGCGGAATCAAACTGGAACATGAAATGGGATTGCTGGGTCACAGCGATGCCGACGTACTGATACACGCTATCTGCGATGCCATCCTTGGTGCTGCCAATATGCGCGACATCGGTTATCACTTCCCTGATACGTCAGCAGAGACGGATGGTATGGACAGCAAGATTATTTTGAAGAAAACCATTGAACTGATTGCTACCAAAGGTTATCACTTGGTAAACATTGATGCCACCATCTGTGCCGAGCGTCCCAAGATGAATCCACACATCCCCGAGATGCAGGAGTGCATGGCCAACGTCATTGGCTGCGACCCTGACCAAATCAGCATTAAAGCCACAACCACCGAGAAGCTGGGCTTTACAGGTCGTCAGGAGGGTATCAGTGCTTACGCAGTGGCTCTCATAGAGAAATAAGCCTCGTCTTGAAAGTTTTTGTTGTCTATAGAGGCAACAAAAAAAATGCTGCTACTCATCAGCGAGCGGCAGCATCCAAAAGCCTATGTTTAACTAAAAATCCTTTTCCTTATGTAATCCAGCCTTTCGACTGGAGGCCTGTCCGCAGACAGGAATATTATTTTATTACTAACCTTTTCTAAATAAAAGAAAGTTATGACCGCCTCACGGTGCCCACTGTTTTTCACACATTTAAAACTTTCTTTTTACCAATAACTAAAAACCTAAAACTATAAATATTACTACTAACCTAAAACAATCTATTATGATTCTTTGACTTCACTTAGTCAAAGTGTCGAAACAAATCTGAGTGTTATTGTTTGACGATGCAAAGGTACGAACTTTTTTTGAACCACCAAATAGTTTTCACTTTTTTAGTGTAAAAACCGCACGGTTCTTGACATAAATCAAGCATTTGTGTGCGCAAACAACAGATGTTAACAGTTTAATACATTGTTTTATAATTTTAGGCTGCAAATTTGGATGTTATCAGGAAAAGTGCTATCTTTGCATTTGTATTTGATAGCGTGTTAAGAAAATGAGAATTCTGATTATCAACACAAGTGAACGAACGGGGGGCGCTGCTGTAGCTGCCAACCGACTGATGGAGGCGCTGAAGAACAATGGCGTGAAGGCGAAAATGCTGGTGCGCGACAAGGAAACGGACTCACTGACGGTTTGTGGACTGTCTGCCAAATGGCGCACGCAGTGGAACTTCCTGTGGGAGCGCTTCGTGATCTGGGTGCATCTGCACTTCCAGCGTGAGCACTTGTTTGAGATGGATATAGCAAACTGTGGCGTGGATATTACGAAAATGCCAGAGTTTGAGGAGGCGGATGTGATTCATCTGCACTGGGTGAATCAGGGCATGCTTTCACTGGAAAACATCCGAAAGATATTGGCTACAGGGAAACCTGTGGTTTGGACGATGCACGATATATGGCCTGCTACGGCTATTTGCCACTATGCGCGAGGGTGTGAGGCTTTCCATACGGAGTGTAAGCATTGTAAGCTGTTGCCTGGATCTGTGGACTTGGCGAATAAGGTATGGAAGCGCAAACAGCGTATGCTGGAAGGACAGCGTGTGACCTATGTGGCATGCAGCAAATGGCTGGCGGAGGAGGCTCGCAAAAGTGCCTTGCTGAAGGGGCAGGTGGTGACCAACATTCCGAATGCGATAGATACGCACGTGTTCCGTCCGCAGGATAAGCAGAAGGCGAGGGAAGCATTAGGACTACCCACGGACAAGCGAATCATACTGTTTGTATCGCAACGGGTAACGGACCCGCGTAAGGGTATGAGTTATTTCGTGGATGCGGTGAGGAAACTGGCTGAGCAGCATCCGGAGATGAAGGAGAACACGATGGTGGCCATACTGGGTGGACATGCGGAAGATGTAGCTGCACAGCTGGCATTGCCTGTGCATGCGTTGGGATATGTGAGCAAGCCACAGCGCATCGTAGAGGTGTATAATAGTGCTGATGTGTTTGTGTTGCCTTCGTTGGAGGACAACCTGCCTAACACGCTGATGGAGGCGATGGCTTGCGGGGTGCCTTGTGTGGGATTCCAGGTAGGTGGTATTCCGGAAATGATCAATCACCAGCAGAATGGATACGTGGCAAAGTTTCGTGATGTGGACGATTTGGCTGCAGGCATCAGATATGTGTTGGACGAAGCGGACTATGCTCAACTGAGCAAGCAATGTGTGATGAAGGTGGCTCACAGCTACTCGCAGCAGAGTGTGGCCAACCGCTATCTGGAAATTTATGAAGCAGCCATGCAACCCAAACAATTGAACAAATGATAAGGATATCGATAGTTACCATTACCTATAACGCAGCGCGTAGCTTGCAACGGACACTGGACAGTGTGCGCAGTCAGCAGTATCCGCATATAGAACACCTGATTATTGACGGTGCTTCGAAGGATGATACCGTAAAGATAGCGGAAGAATACAAAAAGACGAGTCCGCACGAGGTGAGGATACAGTCGGAGCCTGACAAGGGACTGTATGACGCCATGAACAAGGGACTGCAGAAGGCTACGGGCGACTATGTAGTGTTCCTGAATGCGGGCGATTCGCTGTATGCGGAGGACACCATACAGACGATTGCTGAAAAGGCGGAAAGCAGACCTGCAGTCATCTATGGTGACACAGCGACGACGGATGCGGAAGGAAATTTCCTCAGACTGCGCAGACACAGGCCTCCCAAGACGTTGACGTGGCGCTCGTTTAAGAAAGGTATGCTGGTGTGTCATCAGGCTTTTTATGTGCGTTTGGATATAGCGCGTGAGTTTCCCTATAACCTGAAGTACAGACACTCAGCAGATGTGGATTGGTGTATCCGTATCATGAAGGAAGCAGAGCGCAGAGGACTGGCTTTGGTGAATGCGCACGTGATAGTGGCCAACTTCGAGGAGGGTGGCGACACGACACAGCATCATCGTGACTCGCTGATGGAACGATTCAACGTGATGGCTGAACACTATGGCTACATTCAAACCATCCTCCTTCACGGATGGTTCGTAGTTCGGGCCGTATTCAAGCGCTGAACTAAAGGATGCGAATGCGAAGCTGATACTTCTTGGTCTTGTCGATGGTGTATTTCTTCAATACGCCTGGGCCACAACTGCTATTGCCCAATCCCATGACAGCACAATCGATGCTGAGGTAGGTCTTGCCCTGGTCTTGCAACTCGTAATCGTGCGACTTGGATGCCAGATATTGGGCAGAGTAGGGCAGGGCTGAGAAGGAGAATGCCTTATCGACAGCCTCAATGCGCAGGGTCTTACCTTTCTTCGTCTTCAACTCAACCATCGTGCAGTCTTCATGATTGCCTGAGTCCTGAGGACGGGGATAATGGACATACTGCTGGGAAACGGTAGATTTCCATAATCCGATAGGACAGGACTGCTTGCGATCGGGATAGTTGTCCCAAGGGCCACGACCATACCACGATAGCTGTTCGTAGTCGCGAGGCAATTCAATGAGAATGCCCAAGCGTGGAATTTCAGGCAAAGAATCAGGAATTTCGAAAGTGAAGGTGAACTCATTGCCATCCTGCTCGGTAGTCATAGGAATGGTAAGCGTATCGAGTCCGCAGCGTTTCCAGTCCTTGGCGAGCCAATTGCCAAAGCTCTTGTCATTGTCTGTAGGCGCACGATAAACCTGTGGTTTGATGGTAGATACAAGAGGGATGAGAGAAGCGGGAAGAGCCTTCTTCTTCGACTGCTTTGCTTTATAGGGCAAAGATTGGGGAATAGGATGTTCGGCAACTTCGCCACAGAGCTTTGCAGCCTCGCCATAAACGGTTTGTACCTCGTAGTATTTAGGCGTCAGGGTGCGGTCGCTCATCACGACACCATTCATGCAGAAAGCATGGAGGTTAGGCTTGTCGCCGAAGTCACCACCATAGAGTACCTTCTCTACCGTCTTACCTCTTACCTCTTCCCTCTTGATGATACCTTGGTCTACCCAGTCCCAGATGAAACCACCCAGCATGCGGGGATTGGAGTTGATTTCGTCCCAATACTCCTTGAAGTTGCCAAGGGCATTGCCCATACAGTGGGCATATTCGCTGGTAAGAACGGGGCGTGGACCTCCATCGGAGCCTACCCATGTACAACGGTCGCCCGAACGATGG
>JAEEGK010014574.1_pt1 | contig 17549 bp, 9 predicted proteins | sample 8958771 | NCBI WGS metagenome assembly JAEEGK01 (sample SAMN16246547, study PRJNA631951) | gut metagenome | biome: gut microbiome; feature: rumen; material: SC-attached | host: Bos | place: Iran: Karaj | collected 2018-10
CTTAATTTATGCGCAGCATCAACCCCGTTAAGGTAAGGCATTAAAATGTCTAAAAAGACAATATCGAATTGACCTTTAAAATTATCAACAAAATTAACAACATTATCAAATGTTGAAATTTCAAAGGCCATATGCTCATTTTCGGCGTAGCGGTTTAAATAATCGACCAGCCTTAAAATGCATTCTTTTTCGTCATCGACAATAGCTATCTTAATCATGTACTAATCATTTTATCATAGTAAACGATATAGCGCTATTTTATTTATTGTTGTGCTTTTTAAGCTTTTTCTTTTTAACAGCTTTAACAATAATAATTGGTAAACCCACTAATATAAATCCAATTAACGCTAAAAATAACACTAATACTACTATTGTCATTGGAAGTGGGTTTTTAACTTTAAACTTAGGAGTCTCGCTAGCTTGATATTTATCTTTATCGATTGTTAAACAGTATTGGTTTTCGCCAATAGAGATAACATCTTCCGCACTTGGCTTTTTAATGTTTAATCCTGGTCTAGCATAAGTTCCACCTGTAAAAAAGACATTATCGCTATTCTGGATATAATCCATTAACCATCCATTAAAAAAGATAAAGCCGACATCGTTAGGGAAGGTATCAATATGTGGAGATCTTAACCAATAGCCTTCTGATTCTTTATGATATGGAGCAATACGGTCTTTTTCTTTTGCTAAACCATATTTTTCCTGGCATATCTCTTCCGCTGATAAAAAGAATAAGTGATCACCATCTAAAGCATTTTCTTCTGGTTTAAAATCAACATATGGCCCTTTTTCTACACCAAAAGGAGCGTGAATGGAAAAAGATTCATCGCTCTTGTAAGTAGGAATAATCCATTCTTTTTCTTCATCGCTAAAATGAGTGTCATAAAAACTTTCACACCATTTTTTGGCGTTGGAGCCTTGATACATATTACTAGTCGGTTTATTTTCAGTGCGGAACTTTAAGGCTTTACCATTATCCGACACTAGGGTCTCACAAAGTAAAAACATTCCTTCTTCACCAGTACTAGTCTTTTCATTATCAAGTATTTTAAATCTCGCAGTAAAACGCGATTTATCATCGGTAATGCCTAAATAAAATATGTCACCTTTTTTAAGTGTGGTTTCACTCGCTAGATTAAAAGAAGGAACTAAAGATAATAGTAAGAACGGCAAGGCTAATAATGATTTCATGTTAATCTCTCCTTTATGATCTTTCTAAAGCGCTAACAAAATAAGGCGACCACCACTGTAAATAGCCTGCTTTTTTAGGGTGAATTGGATCTTTCATCGCCCAGTTATAGTAACTGTCACTAGCGGCGTTATTAAAATCAACATCGTTATATAGATCGATAATACGGACTTGATAATCGACTTTTTTATTCCACTTAATAGCGATTTGTTTAACATCGCTCACTAAAGAAGCGTAGTTTGAGCCAGGGGGATTGTTACTTTCTCTTTTGGTTTTGTCTTTACCATCTTTAAAATAAGCACCACTATAGAAGTAAATTGGACAATTCCAAGTCTTATGGACATAGGAAATAATATATTCCACTCCACCTAGAGTAGTTTTTAAATCAAAGTTTTCATAATCTTCACTAACAACACCTCTTTTAGAGTTATTTCCTGGTGTACAATCATTCGTGGATATTTGACAAATAAAGCCATCAATCTTTGTTTCTTTATTAAAGATTTCACTATTAGTTAAACGAGAAGTATATGATTTTTCTCCACTTTTGATATTGGCGTTATCGCAGAGTAATGTGGTACCGCTTTCTGCATCTTTAAAGCACTTTGCTCCTGTTAGAGAACTAACATATTCAGACATACTAAATCCTTCTGATTCGTGTCCATAAGTCACAGAAGAGCCCAACCAATAAAATGTTTTATCTTTTAACGACGAATCATTTGATAAGACATTTTCTGGATTAAACATCTCATCGTTAGCGTCTTTTTCATCTAGATGAATATCGTCTAATAAAGTATATTTAACTTCTTCTTTATTAATTTTAATGGTAGGATCTTTGACTTCTATATTTGAAGTTTGATTCCCACAACTTGCTAAAAGCATAGTTAAAACGAGCTGAACTATCTTTTTCATGCTTATTTCTCCCAACTATAGTTATTGCTTTTAGCGTGTAATTTATATTCTTCTGGGAATTGATCGACTTTAATAAATGAAGCACTATCACTGACATTATTAGAGATGGCTTTGACTTCAATTTTGCTGTCGACTTTAACTTTAAATTTAAAGACGTATTGACTGGCTTTTTTGGCCACTAATTTGTCGTTAACATATAGTTCGACTTCTTTTTGATTGGAATAAACTTTTAAAACCATGTTCTTTTTGTTTCTCTTTTCAAAACGCTTACCACAAATGTGAACAAATGGTTCTTTGCTCCAATAAGCTTTGCAGATATAGAAGGAATCTTTTTTAGTTTTATGATCAAAAGTCACTAAACCCTTATGGTTAACGCCTGGGTCACCACCATGGTTTCTCCCATCGCTACCAAAATCAAACATATTCCAAATATGGGTCGCCCAGAAATATGGTCTTTTAGCGTAGAATCTAAGCATGTATTCATGATAATCCGCTTGATATTCTTCTGTAGAATCACCAACATGAGGTTTATTGCTATGAAGATTAATCATCGCTTCCGCGCCATATTCGGACATACCAACTGGATGTTTTTTATTAAATAAGCGATAGAAACCAAACCATAATTTATTTAAAAATTTAAATGGTACATACCAGCCAAAATATAAGTTCCACGACACAACATCAGTGATTTTGGCCACTTTATTAAATGGGCCGCACATGGAAAAACACGCCATTGTGGTTAATCTTGTCTCATCGAGTTTATGAGCAATCTCATTAAGCCTTTTATTTTCTTCTAAATAGGCTTTAACACGGCTTTTTTTAAACATCGTTATTTCATTAGAAATTCCCCAAACAACGATAGAAGGATGATGATATTGTTGAATTATCAATTCCTTTAATTGCTGTTCGATATTTTCGTTACCGTTTTCTAAATGCTTAGAAATATATGGTACTTCCGCCCAGATGATAAGGCCTAACTTATCGCATAAATCTAAAGTGTAATCATCGTGTTGATAATGGGCTAGTCTAATCGTATTAGCGCCAATTTCTTTAATAAGAGTTATATCATCTTCATGATGCTTTTTCTTTACAGCATTACCTGCATCTTTTAAATCTTGGTGACGGCAGACACCTCTTAACGGATAGGATTTGCCGTTAAGGAAAAAGCCTTTATTTGGATCAACTTTAAAATATCTAAAGCCAACATTTTTAGTAATTTCATCTAAAAGATTATCGTTTTCATCTAACAATGAGATTTTGACTTCATATAAATATGGATCTTCTAATCCGTTCCATAAATGAACATTGTTAATGAGGATGTCATCATTTCCATGAGAGATACCAACTTGATTTTGATTATGGTCAAATAAAGTAACCACTACACGACCTTGACCTATGACATAAGGAACAACGTTTAAAACGCCTTTATCTCCATCAACTGTCGCAGTTATCTTAGCGCCAGGTCCCCCATAATAATCTAAATCAAAGTGATTTTTATTGACGTAGATTAAATTAACATCGCGATATATACCACCATAAAAAGTGAAGTCAGCGGTTTGAGGATAAACACGGTCATTTTCCTTATTGTCCACTAAAACATAAAGGTCTATTTTATGATCTTTTATATAGTCAGTAACATTGACTCTAAAAGTGGAATACCCGCCATCATGATGGGCTACTTCTTTTTGATTAATATAGATTTTGCAAGAAGAATTAACACCATTAAATTCTAAATAAAGTAATTCATCTTCTTTTAAAGGATCGATATCGATAACTTTATGATACCAACATTCACTTCTAAAATAATCCATGCCTCCGTCTTGGCCATCGATATTGTTCCAAGTATGAGGAAGATTGATTTTTTCCATTTCTAAAGCAGGGACATCTTGTATGGAACAAGAGCATTTGCTAAAAGACCAATTATTATTGATATTAACTATTTTTCTCATAATAACTCCCTTGATAAACAAGAAGAGACCACCATTTAATAATGATGGTCAGTTCTTAATAATTTATTGTTGAACTTTTTTTCTTTTAATAAAGTGGAGAACGATTAATACGCCAAAGGCTAATGTGCCAGCCCCACAAACGCCAATCAAAGAATAGATCACAATCATATACCATGGTTGAACAATCTTAATTGTGGCGTTGCCAATGTTCATTGCGCGGGAATGAGCAATGGAATAAGCAATATGTTTAGTGGCTTGTTGGCAAGCATGAACAACAGCTGGATTATTGCTATATGGGGCTAATAAAGCTGTGCCATTACCATCCCATAAATCTTGACCCGCTAAAACACCCATGACGTTATGCATATAGGTAGCGCTCACAGAGCAGTCTGTAATCGCTGCGCCTTTCATGCCCCATTCATCTCTTAAGATGCCAGTCATTAAGCCGTGATGTGCGCCAGACCAAACGACGCCTAATCTATTAAAGCTAGACATGACGCCTAAGCCTTCACCTTCAACGATGGAGCCTTCAAAACCTTTTAAATAGATTTCTCTAATGGCTTGTTCGTTTGACCAGGTAGAGATGCCATATCGACCTTCTTCTTGATCGTTTAAGGCAAAGTGTTTAGTAAAGACATAGACACCTTTAGATTGAATGCCTTTGACTTCGGAAGCCGCCATTTTGCCAGAGACAAAACCATCTTCACTATAATATTCAAAGTTTCTACCAGAATATGGAGTTCTATGGATATTAGCGCCAGGACCATATAAACCAGTATAGAAAGTATCAGCATCGTTTTTAGTAGCGTGGAAGAAGTCTTCACCGATGCATTTACCCATATCATTTAATAAATCTAAATTATATGTCGCCGCCATGACATCTTCCGATGTGTAGCACATTGCACTGCTGCCACCAATCAAGCTCTTAGTGAAACCTTGTGGGCCATTTTCATCTAATGTACCTGGTAAATTAATGCTTGCTACAGGCGAAGTTTGATGGAAGCCATTAGAAATAACTTTAATCATTTCGCTATATGAGCATTGTTCCACTAATTGTTGCCATTTTGGATCGGTGATATCAACGTCAATTAAATCTGCCACTGATAAACCATTTTTAGCTTCAACATTTGGCATAGAAGTAATTTCTGGATAATACTTTTGAATCATTTTTTCGATGATGGCAGCACGCCCACTTTCTTCGTGAGTTAAGCCATCTGCCCACATTGTATCGTTAATCTTTAAAGAAACTGTGGAAGTTGGGAATGTATCGCTCCAATTATTTCTACTTAAATAAGTGATTTTTTGATCGGCTGTGCCTTCATATTTATTTAAGTCAGCATTATCAAACAAATTGGTGATTTCTTTATTTGTTACTCTTGATTTACTATAAGTAGTCTTATCAAATGTAGCGTTATGCCATTTGCTAACTAAAGAGGCATTACCCGCTTTTGACATACGTGTATCATCCACTAATAAGCCTTCACCTTTTTTAGCGGCTAAAATGTTATTTGTGGCATCGTGAGCGTCTTTACCAACGGTGAAATAATAATCGCCATCTTCTAAGATGTATGTTTTAGCGAGATTTGGATCATAAGAAACTAAGTCTTTCTTTTCAACAGTGATTTCAAAGTTGACTGATTGACCCGCTTTAATGAGTTTTTTATCAAAACCACAGATATTGACAGCGGCTTTTTCAACACCGTTATCTTTATCGTATTGGGTGTATGGGCTTTGAGCATAGATTTGTACTGTATGTTTAGCGTCAACACTACCATTATTCTTGACTGTTACTTCAACTTTAAAGTTATTGCTAGCTTCATTAACTTTGAAATTAGAATATTCAAATTCGGTGTAACTTAAACCATAACCAAATGGATAAGCCACGACATCATCATATTTAAATGAACCAGGATTACCTTGATTTAAGACATAGTCTTCATATCTAGTTTCATAGTATCTATAGCCGACATAAATGCCTTCTTGATAAACGACGTAGTTTTGGTTGCATTTACCAATGCCAGCATCTAAGTTAGATTGAGCGGTACCGCAGTTATAATCTTTTTGATTAGTGTAATCATAAGCACCAAAATTAGCCATGGCTGGGGCGCTATGATTGTCTTTTAAGAATGTATCAACAATACGACCGCTAGGAACGATGTTACCACATAAAATATCAGCGACAGCATTGATGCCAGTCATACCGACATCACCAATCCATAAAAGGGCGTCGACATCATATTTATCGACAAAGTCGATTTGTAATGCGTTAGAGGAGTTTAATAAGACGACAATTTTCTTAAATGTGCCGGCTTCTTTAAGCTCTTTAATGTTCTGGAAGAGTTCTTCTTCTTCCTTACATAATCTTAAATAATCACCATCAGTTAAGTATTCGGTGAGTTTAGAGTTGCTACTTGGTAAATCAGCGCCTTCTCCACCGCTTCTTGCTAAGACCACTAAAGCAACATCACCATAATCTTTGAATGCTTCTTTTGCGGAGTTAGAGATGACACTCCAAGGCATTTCATTTAAACGATATTCGTCTTGACTACCACCAGTTGTTTTAGCGTTTACTCTTTTATATTTTTGACCTTTGACATAACAAGACCATAATTCTTGGTTAACACTTTTTTCGCCAAAGCAAGTTGGATCTTCTAAAGCCGCTTTTAAGCTGACAGCATCAGCACTAGAAACTTGGCCACTACCTGTCCCACCATATAAAAGGTCAACAGAAGAATGGGAGAAGCAAGAGAATTTTGAAGATTTCTTTAATGGTAAGGTATTATCTTTATTTAATAATAAAGAGGCACCTTCACCTTCGATTTGTTCACATAGTTCTTTTTCGTGTTTAACGAGTTCAGCTTCGTCAGTATAATCTGTCCAATAATAGATTTTTGCATCTGGATCAGGAATGATCTTTTGTGTTGAGGCGTTTAAAACTAAGTTGAGTTGTGGTTCGTATTGTTTAGCAATACCACTACCAATAGATAAAGCAATAGTTAAAACACCAAAAATCGATGCACCGATAATTTTACCTACTAATTTCATAAGTAATCCTCCAATTGGTTTTATTATTAAAAACTTTGTTTTTTATACAAAGATAAGTAGCGTAATCTTACATTTATGCGACATAAAAAAGGGAGCAACTGCTCCCTTAATTCGTTAGTTAGTTCAATTATGCGGCCATGAATTTGCCGATGACAGTTTGATCAGCTTCAAAATGGACATCTTTATCAACTTGACCACCACCCCATGTAATGTGGGTTTCAACGATGAATTTGCCACCTTCAACTTTTGATTCGTAAGCTGTGCCACTTTCTGGAGTTAAAGTCACCTTATAGTTAGCAAATGCCCATGTACCTTTTTGGACATCGAAACTACCATAGCCACCAAAAGCCATATTGATTTTATATGATTTGTCTTTGTTGAATGTTAATGTAGCGCTATTTGCTTCGTCTTTTAATTCAGCAACAACGTTTTCATCAACTGGTGTTTCTCCACCTTGACCGCCTTGTTCAGTAACTGGTAATTTAGCGAAATCAGCGATTGGGAATTCAAAGACTAAATCAATTGTTTGATAACCGGCTAAATCATATGTATAGGTGAATGAACCTTTTTCAGCAGTAAGAGTAACTGGAATCTCTTTATCATCAATCTTTAAAGTTAAAGAAGTAGCAGTTTTCACATATGTACCATTTGCGACGTTATTTGTACCAACGTAAATTAAGACTTTGCCATCTTGTTGGAAATAAGCGACACCACCATTAGCGGTAGATTCAACTTTAAGAACGTTTTCTGGTTCGACGAATTCTTTCTTATAAGCTTGAATGAATGCATCGGCATCAGCGTATTTTTGGCCTTTTTGACCAGTCATTTCCACTGTTCTTGTGAATGATTGCCCTTTAATTAAGGCAACTGTGAGATCAACACTATAAACGCCATCGGATTCATAAGCGTAATATGTGCTTGCGCCACTTTCAGAACCATCTTCTTCAACGAACGCTAATTTGATTTGTAAAGCATCAACGCCTTCTTTTTGGACGGCTTTCCATGTACCGGACATATAAGAAGCGGTATAGCTCCTATTTGAAGCGGCTGGAGAGGCATCATAAGAAGCAAATGCATACTTATCTAATGTTGTTTTGCCTTGTGTATCAAGGTTTAATAAGAAAGCGGCATCAGTGAATGAAGCAAAGCTTCCGCCTTCTTCTAATTTGCCCCAGAATTGATAAGAATCTGTACTGGCTGGTTGACTAGAATCTCCACCATTAGAACCATCTGCTGGTTTTGATTCGTTAGAGCCACCACAAGCTGTTAACATTAAGCCTGCGAAGACACATAAAGTTGTTAATAATTTTTTCATAACTCCTCCATACGAATAACACACAAAATATTTCCTTCTCACTTTTTTCGTGCGTGTGTTTTCGCTTAGAATATTAAAAGGTTACGCATATGACTCTCAAACTAAGTCGCGTAACCTTTTTTATTTATTGCGTAAATTTACTTTTGCTTATTGTGTGTAAGGAATGTTGGTACTAAAGTGGCTAAGAAGACGATACCAATTAAAACGATGAATAAGACAGCGAATAATTGGTTACCACCAAAGAAGACAACGCCTGTACCAATATCAGCAATTGGATAAGCTGCTTCCACGCTATGTTTAGCAAGAGCAACAGCAATAAGGATTGGTCCCACCATGGAAATGTATTCAATTCTTAATAATTCGCCCACTAAAATGACCAAACCACCAATGAGTGTAAATAAGAATGTTAATATTGAGAATACACGGTCCATCTTATCAACATAAATTGATAAATAGGAGACAAGATAAATGACTGAAATGATGATAGCTAAGCAGCCACCAGCTAGAGCAATAAAGAAGCCTAATGAGCGATCTTTAAAGAAATCTTTAAACATTTTCATATCTTTATTCTCCTTTCTTCTTTCTTAATGAAAGGAAGACGAATAGACCAATTAATCCCGCACCGATGACACCTAAAGAGATATCAATAGCAACAGTGGCTGGTTTCCACCATGGAACAAAGTCTTTAACAGTGACATCCGGAGCTAAACCGTTGATGTGGTTACTTCTGCTCATGGCGTATAAATAGTAATGAGCAGTTTCACGTAATTTTTGCCAGATATAGCCATCTTTACCTTTGGTTAATAAAGCGCTCGCTTCGCCCACTCTATCCTTATCATTATTAAATTGATTTGTGCCTGCGTGTAAGCAATCCGCTGTGGACATATATGAGGAAGCATCTTTACTGGAGTCAGTCATATTAATGCCTTTAAAGCCCCATTCTTTTCTTAAGACTAAAGTCATTGTTTGATAGTCAGCGGCCGTTGGAATACAACCAATTCTATTATAAGCAGTCATTGTACCTAATGAGCCATGAGCCAAAGCGCCTTCAAAACCTTTTAATGGTCCTTGACGATAAGCTTGTTCAGTTAAGAATGTGGCGACACCATGTCTATTTGTTTCTTGGTCATTGCCACAGAAATGCTTGATCATACCAGCAATGCCTTTTTCGACCATGCCTTTTTCTTGGGCTTGGCCACATAAGAATGACATCATCGCATCTTCACTATAATATTCAAAGTTTCTTCCTGAATATGGTGTTCTATGAATATTAGCGCCAGGTCCATAAATATGTTTGAAACCTAACCACAATGATTCTTCACCGAAGAATTTGCCGCGGTTTTCTAAAGAATCTTTAGAGAATGTGGAAGCACCGACGATTTCATTAACGTATAACACGTTACTAATTTGGTGACCATCTGGTCCATCCCCACCACTATAGGCTGGGAAAGAAATGGATTTAATCGCATCCATAGCCATCTTATCACCGACGATTTGCGCTAATTCGCCAGCCGATAATTGATCAATAAAATCTTCCCATTTTGGATCATCGAATGCGACATCTTTCATTTCAACGAATTTGATACCGTTATCGACTTTTTGTTTAAATGATTTAATATCTGGAGCATCAGCAGGTTTGACATATAATGAATCTTCCATTAGATGTTTGATTTCCGCTGTCGCTTCTAAATCCGTGTATGATTTTGGGAATGTTTTCCAATCGCTTCTTGTTAAATAAGTGACGACATCAGTGTCATAGAAAGAATTGATATCGCGATCACTAAATAAGTTAGAAACGATTTCACCAGTGTATGGTGATTTAGCGTATGTTTTGTTATCTAAAGCCGCTAAATTGACGACTTGGACTTTACTGACGTCACCACTAACTGGATTATTAGCGGCATCATACATACCTGTCTTTCCTTGCTTGGCAAGGATGTTATTTAAGGCATCGTGAGCGCCGTTACCTAAAGCGAAATAGTAATCGCCAGCATCAAATGTGTAGCAACCTTTCTTAGTTGCATCTTCACCATTGACGGCGTTTTGATCGTAAGTAGCAAAATAGTAATCAGAGAAATTTAATGTGACTTCTTCAGATTCACCTTTTGCTAATTCTTTTGTTTTAGCAAAGTCAAGAAGTTGAATGGCGCTCTTTTCGGCTTGACCAGCTTCATAAGGAAGTTGGGCATAAAGTTGGACGACATCTTCTGATTTACCAGAATAGTTATCATTACCATTATTAGTAACTTTAACTTTAGCGGTCACTTCGTGAGTGTCTTTATTCCATTCAAACGATTCAATTTGTTGCGTGAAATTAGCATAACTCATGCCATCGCCAAATGAATAAGTCACTTCATCAGCGTAGTTCCATTTACCACCTTGAGAGTTATAAATACCCTTTTCATTATCTGCGTCAAATTGATTTAAGATTAAATCGTTGTAACGGGTTTCGTAATACTTATAACCAACATAGATGCCTTCGGCATAAATTAAGTATTCTCTTTTGTATAAACCAGTTAAATTAGAAAATCTAAAGTCACCAGCGTTTTGCATAGCCGCACTGCTAAGTGAGTTAGAAGCATATGTATCAACTAGTCTTCCAGATGGATCAGCTTTACCAAATAAGATATCGCTTACTCCATACATACCGAAACTACCAGGATAACCGATCCATAAAACGGCATCGATATTATAGTTATCGAGTTCTTCAAGTTCCATTGGATAGCCACTGTTGATGATGACAATTCTCTTATTAAATGAAGAATTTTTCACAAGATTTAAAACGTCTTTTTCTTCATCATGAAGGGCTAATTCTCTAATTTCAGGACCTTTTTCCCATAAGCCTTGTAAGCCATGGTTTAAGTCACCTTCTTCACCACCGAATCTTTTTAAGACGATAATAGCAGCATCATTATAACTAGCAAAGCTAGTGGATACTCCATTATATGTGGTAACATCGACTTCACCGATATTACCAAATTTATCGTGATTAACATTAACGGCTTTAACAGCGTTACTCACTTCTTCATTAATTGAATAGCCACCTTCTTTGATGACGTCCACTAAGGATTTACTTTGATAATTGATTGGACCACCGCTACCCCCGTGATAAACAGGGTTTGTTGAGGCTTTTCCTAATAATGTGACTTTATCAGTAGCTTTTAAAGGTAAGGCGTTATCTTTATTTTTCAAAAGAACAGTGCCTTCAACTTGGGCTTTAATGTTGTAATCTTTTAAAGCGGCATACATGGCTTCCTTACTTTCGTAGTCGCTTTTAAAGTATTCTGTACTTTCGTCCCCTTTCATTGTTGGGGCAGTAATTTTTAAGGCGAGGTTAACATCTCCCTCTCTATCGTAGCAAAGTTTAGTGCCAAACGAAGCAATTATAGAAAGAGAGATTATTGTGACACCTAGGCCGCCAAATAATCTCTTTTTATCCATATTTATCTAGTTATTTTGCTTCCACAAATTTGAGTTGAGTGAAATCAAAGCTATATGTTTTAACATTGACTTGGATTTCAACTTCAGAAGCGAATTGTTTGCTATCGAGATATTGCTTAGCACTCCATGGAGCAGCTTCTTCATCTGGAATTGGATTACCAGTTGTGGTGTCATAGCCTTTTGGTGGGATGACTTTTTTGCCCATTTCATCAGTCCAATTATCGGTATCTAACCAATATTGTTGGTCATAAGAAGCAACGTATCTAGAAACACTCTTTAATGTAACATCGAGTAAATCTTCATCGATATCGTTAACTTGGGAAGAACAATCACCATAGAATTTGTATAAATAGTTACTTCTTTCGTTACCAGAGAAATCTTGTGTGTTTTCATCAAGAACAACAGCGGAGAATTGGCTACTGGAAACGATTAAGCAATAAGTATTGTTATCGAATAATGTTAATTCTTCTTGGGTAAATGTTGTTAAATAATAATTATAAGCTGGACGCATATTACTATATGACATCACGGCTGGTGATAAATAAATGCCTTTGATTTTGGCTTCTTTGGCCGCACCACCACAAGCGCTTAAAGAAAGGGAAGCAAGCGCAAGAGTTGCAAAAGCCATGGCTTTAAAATTTTTCATATAAAATCTCCTTTTTAAGTTGCTTCCATTTTTAAGAAAAAAGACTATTTTGACAATTTAGGTCGCGTAAACTTATTTTTTACTGGCGCTAATTGATAAATAGTCTTTAATGTCTTTAATCTTATATTCTGATTTTATTTAATGGTGAAAGTATACGTTTTAGCTTCATTAATGGTCACTATTTTAGAAGAATCACCATCTTTAATTTGATATTGGCCACCACTGACTGTAATATCGTTTCCTAAGCTAGAAGGAATGCTAATTTCACCTTTTGCATCAATGCTCTTGATAGTTAAAGTCTTGACACCATCTTTATTGGTTAATTCGATATCAATATTGCCTTTAACTGTATAATTAGAACATTTGAATGAATCTAATAAATTTGTTAATGATAAGGAATATTCTTCAAAGCCTGGTTTAGTTGGTTTTAAACCCGCGATATAGCGGTTGATAATATAAATTGGTCCGCTTGTCCAAGCGTGATTGAATGTGCCATCTGTAATGTCAAATTTTTCATAAAGAGTGTCTTTGCTATCTTTAATCATCGCATCATATCTTAAAAGCATTCTTTCTTTAGCAAGATCGATGCGACCCATCGCGCATAAGGCTTCTAAAACATATTTTTCGCAGAATGGACTGGCTTCTCTAGTTTTAGTTAAGACATTAATGATTGTTTCATAATCGCTTGCTTTAACTAAGCCCGAGAGCGCGAGTAACGCGTTAGCGCGATCATCAATATAATTAGAAGAAGAGGATTTAAAGCCATTTTCTGTATAATAGGCATCGTGATATTTAGATTCCATAGACGCCATTCTTTCATTAATGAAAGAGATATCATCATTCATTTTAAGAAGTGTCACTAATTCTTTTGTTAATCTTAAAGCGTAATAATAGAAACCCGCTTGTAATAAATTATTATCAATACAGCTTCCCCAATCGTTCCAAGTCCAAGAGCCAGGGCGATATTTTGGTAAGCCGTTTTCCATTTCGAACAGTTTTAAATACTCAATAGCCGCTTTGGCATAAAGAGTCATTGTTTCTACATCGTTAGTGTGTTCAAAGTAATGATAAGCACTAGTTAAGAACGCTAATGATTGATTAGGAATTTCTTGTGGTTTAACACTTGGCGCACGAGAAGGAATGGCATTATCATTCTTAACCCACCCAACGCATGCTAATATCGATTTTTTAATGAGGTCTAATGCCCCGTGATCATAACAATATAAAGCGGCATCGATTTGATTAGATGCATCACCCATATATGGTCCTCTTTCGCGGTCTGGGCAATCCATAAAGGAGTCTCTCATACAAACTCTCACAGTATTTTGTGCTTTCTTCCATAAGATATCCAAATTAGAATCTGAAGAAGTAAATGGGCTCATGAGTTCCCCATTAAATTCGCTCATACGATAAGCTATTTTATTGAATTTGACACCAGCTGGAGCATCGATAAATAATGTGTAGCCACTTCTCCAAGGATAGTTTTCATAACTTTGCTGACCAGCTTTTGTCACATAGGTATCTTTAAATGATTGAAGACCATCATTGTATTTATATGAATCAGTATAGAAAACGAGTTTCTTTCCTGCTTCTGCTTCTACATCAATATACCAAGAGAATTGGATATCAGTTGGAAGAGATAACGCTAAGGTGGTATCTTCGCTTAATGTTTTACCAATATACTCATTAGCGTTGCTAAAGTCTGTGATTTCATGGAATTTAATTGGCTTTGTTGGGGCTTTATATAAATCACCAAACGGTAAATTACCCGCTTTTGCCACAGCTTTTGCCGCTTCCCAAGAAGAATCATCAAATTCTAGTTTTTTATAATCGCCAATTTCTTTTCTTGCATCATAGAAGACGTTTCTTTCTGCAAGCATTGAAGATTGAGTGTAAGCATCGTATTCCTTGCCACCACTGATCTTGTTGCGGTAAGCATCAATTCTAATCGTTTTAAAAGAGGAATCAGATTTAACTAATGTTTCTCCCGCTTGCATTTCAAATAATAAACCGGCTTGAGAAATCATATCGCCTTCTTCATCTTCGAGCTGAGGATTAATGGAACTATCCCCGCTTCTACCGTTAAAAGCCACTAGGATGGTAATAATATTGTTACCTTCTTTTAAATTATTGATTTTAACTTCATCGTAATAAGAATCATAGGGAGTGGGACCACGTTTTAAAGAACCATCAATAGTCACCAGCTCTTCATTAACCCACATAAAGTATTTTGATTCCGCGGAAATATAAGCGGTTGCTTCAGCGACTTTTTCTTTTAAATTAAACACTTTTCTAAAAGCAACATAGCTATCTTCATAACAATAATTAGTCCAAATCCAATGGCCTTTCCAATCGCTTTTCTTATAGCTATCTAAAGATGAAGCATATTTTAAAGAAGAACGATCCGCTTTGCCTGTTTCTGGAACATTATCTTCAATAGGCTTATTTTCAGACTTTGAAGTATTTGATTGGCATGCGCTTAAACACATCGTTATTAAAGAAGCTGATAATAAAAGTAATTTCCCTTTTTTCATATTATTAATCTCCTAGCGCTACCATTTTTAACAAAAGAAAAACAAGAGACAATTTAGACAACCTATATTTACTTTTTTATCTCGTAAACTTATTTTTAGTTCATATAGATGGAAATTAAGTCAAAAAAAAGTGAATTCATGACATAAACTTTGCTATATGCCTTTTTTTCAATTAGATTATATGAGGTGAGGAAAGAATATGAATATTAATAAAGGATGGACTTTTTATCGTTTAAATAAGCCCGAAGAAAAAATAAACGTTGATCTACCATATGACGCAATGCTTAGAGAACCAAGAGATATCTCTCATTTAGGGGGAGATAAAGTCTCATTCTTTAAAGGCGATGACTATGGCTATGAAAAAATAATTAATGTCGAAAAGAAAGATCATGTTTTCTATCTAGAATTTGAAGGTGTTTACCACCATCCAGTAGTTTTTGTTAACGATCAACAAGTCTATGAAAGAGAATATGGTTATATTGGTTTTGTTATCAACATTACTGATTATTTAAAAGATGGCGACAACTTAATCAAAGTCCTTGCCCGTAATTCTGATCAACCTAACTCTAGATGGTACTCAGGTGCGGGTATTTACCGTAATGTTCATTTACACATTCTTCCTAAAATTCATATCATTCCTTTCTCATTTAAAGTAAATACTCTTGATTACAAATTAGGTAAGGTTGAATTTAAAGCTAAATTAAACGAAGAAACTGACTTAGTTTTAGAATTATTTGATAAAGATAACACTAAAGTGTTAGAGAAGAAATATCATTCTTCTGATATCAATGACGAATTAATGATTGATCACGCTCATCTTTGGGATGTAGAAAACCCATATTTATATACCGCTAAGATTAAAATTGACGGACAAGAAGAGTCCTTAAAATTTGGTATTAGAGGTATTGAACTAGATAAAGAACAAGGCTTATTAATAAATGGCAACAAAACCATTCTTTATGGAGCCTGTATCCATAGTGATAACGCTCTTTTAGGCGCGGAAACTTATCGCGAAGTTGAATATCGTAAAGTGAGACAAATTAAAGAACTCGGTTATAACGCTATTAGAAGCGCGCATAATCCAATATGTAAAGATTTTTTAGATGCGTGTGATGAACTTGGCCTATATGTGATGGATGAATACTGCGACTGCTGGTACATCCATAAAACAAAATTTGGTTATTCCAATTATATGGAAGATAACTATGAACAAGATCTCTTCGACATCGTTGAAAAAGATTATTCCCATCCTTCCGTTATTTTCTATAGTACTGGTAACGAAGTTAGTGAAACTAGTGAAAAAAGAGGCATTGAACTACAAGGCAAGATGAATGAGTTATTGCACAAACTCGATTCTTCTAGATTAACAACATGTGGTATTAATGTCTTCTTTAATGGCATCGCTCATACCCCAATTGCCACTTATTCAAATAAAAAAGCCGAAGATGAATATAAAGCTAAACCAAAGGTAGAAGGTAGTTCTGATATCTTTAACACCATCGGTAACATGATGGGAGCGGGCTTTATGAAAAGAGGAGCCACTCTACATATCGTCGATAAGAACACTAGAGGCGCTTTTGCCAATATGGATGTCGCTGGCTATAACTATGGTATCCTCCGTTATAAAAAAGACGCTAAAAAATATCCAAATAGATTTATATGCGGCACAGAAACTTTCGTTTCTGATGCTGCCTTATTCTATGAAATATCTCGTCAAATCCCACGTGTCATTGGTGACTTTGTTTGGGCGGGTTTAGATTATTTGGGTGAAGCAGGATTTTCCGCAGAACTTAATAGAAAAGAATTTCCATATTTAGAAGATCGTTCAGGTTGGTTAACGGATGACTGTGCGAGAAAAGATATCTTTGGAGATAACACTAGCGAAGGTGATTATACCCAAGTAGTCTTTAGAAAAAAGATTATCGATATCGGTGTTATTTCTCCTTATGACATTAGATGTAAGTGTGATGTTAAAGCATGGAGATTTAATCACGCTATTAAATGCTACTCCTACCCAGGAGAAGAAAATCGCAAATGTACCTTCTATATTTATAGTAATGCCCCTATAGTTGAGTTCTATCAAAACAATAAACTATTAAAAAGAAGCAAAATCAACCCTAAGAAGTGTTTTATTAAGTTTAACGGTAAATATAAGGCAGGCACTATTAAAGCGGTCGCTAAGGACTTAAAAGGCAACGTTTTAGATGAAGTATGTCTAAAGACAGCCTCTGAAGATATTAAACTTAGATATTATAAAGAAGATTATCCAGAAGCCGATAGATTTGCTTATGTCCATTTCTCTTTCGCGGATAATGAAGGAAATGCAAATATTCACCAAGAAAAGAACATTGAAATTAGTGATGTTAAAGGTGGTAAACTTCTTAGATTAGGTAACAGTGCTTCTTATAATAAAGTTGGTTATTTAGAAAGCAAAATAAAGACCTATCACGCTAAAGGAATGGCCATCTTTGAATTCGATGAGAATTCTAAAGAAATAAGCTTTAAAGTTACTAGCGAG
>JAEEGK010014575.1_pt1 | contig 17549 bp, 8 predicted proteins | sample 8958771 | NCBI WGS metagenome assembly JAEEGK01 (sample SAMN16246547, study PRJNA631951) | gut metagenome | biome: gut microbiome; feature: rumen; material: SC-attached | host: Bos | place: Iran: Karaj | collected 2018-10
AAATATTGGGATTTGGTTTCTTTCATAGTTCAATAGAAATAAATGAAAAAGAATTTTCCTATTCTGCAACAGAAGATGAATATTCAGGTATATTTTCAAATTTAATAAATGATAGTAATTTAATTTTAAAAGAAAAAATTTATTTAGGAAATACATTTTATAATGATAATGAAATAAATGAAATTTTAATATTAAATACTCCTTATTGGTTAGGAAAATCATATGACCCTTTTTTAAAAAATTGTAATCATTTTACAAAATTTTTATTTAAATTATTAATAGAAAAAGAAAATATAATAAATGATTATCCAGATTATGTAAATAGAATAACTGAATATGGTTTTTTTTTTAATTGTTTTTATTCACCAATTAAAAGATTATATGGAAATATGATTTTCATTCCTAATTCAAGAAATAATGTTGAATATATTTCATTACCAAAAAATAATATTTCAATTAAAAATGAATTATCTTTTAATTTAGATAGATTTTCTTTTCAAAGAATTGATACTGAATTTAATTTAATGGTTAATGGAAATTTTTCTCATCAATTTTATTTTGAGAAAAATAATTCTATAAATAATAATATAAAAAATGATAATTTTGAAATTAGTAAAGATAATTTTTCTGATCAACCAACTTTAAAAAGAAGATATTCAATTTCTGAACAAAAATGTTTTTTTGAAAAAATAATGAAATATAATTTTTTTTTAAATTCTATTATTTATAATGGAAATAATCCTATTTTAAAAAAGTTAGTTAAAGCTGATCATTTTTTTGCAAATAGAAAATTAACTCAAGCTTTAATTATTTATCAAGAAATTTTAAAAGAAGTTGATTTAGAAAAAAATGAAAATTTAGAAAAAGAATTTAAAAAACTTTTTTCATATAATAATCATAAATATATTTTAAATCCTAAAGATAATGTAAAACATCTTTTGTTTAAATTAAAAATTTTACATTGTATTTTTTATATTTTTTTCAAAAATAATTTAATTAATGATCAAGAATTAGTTTCTAATACAATTTTTAAATTAAATAAAAATGATTATTTCTCTCTTTTTTATAAAGCCTATATTAAATTTGTTGAAAGAAATATTCCTGAATGTGTAGAAATAATTAAAAATGGAATTGAAATTTGTAATGATAATAAATTTAAAAAAAAATTTAGGCAATTTTATATTCTTATTGACCATTTAGAATTTTAATCATATTATTATATATTGACTTTTATATTAAAGTTAATTAATTAAAAAAATTATATTTTCAATTTTTTTCTTTCTAAAAAGAAAAAATAAATGATATAATTTAAATTATTATAGATAATTTTATTATTCATCAGATAAATTTAAAAAATCTTTTAGTCTATTCTTAATAGATAATTGTTTTATTAAATCAAATTTTATTTTTTTACTTTTTTTATTTGTTATCTTTTCTAAATTAGAAATTACTTTTAAATTTTTATATTCCTGATTTTTAATATCTTTAACAAATAAATGATAAATAGCAAAATTTCCAATTAATTCAAATCCAAAAAGAAAATAAAGTAAAAGAAAATATAATTTATGATTATTAGAAACAATTAAATTCAATGAAACTGAAATTATCAATACTGATATGGTACTAAATAAAATAAAATAAGAATGATAAAAAATTTTATTTAAATTTTCAATATCTTTTATGTCTAATTCTATATTATTTTTATTCTTATCTTTTTTTATTATATCAATCTCTTTTTCTTTTTTAATTAAATTCCTTTCACTTTCTGAATTTATATCCAAATCATTATATAAATCATTTGCAATATTTCTATTATTAGTAATTTTTTTATTATTTTTATTATTTTTTTTTATATTAATATCATTATTTATATTAAGGAAAATATATTCATTATGAAAATAAATTAAATCATCATTATTAATATTTTCAACATCATCATTTTTATTTAAAATATTTTTTTCAACTAAATCCATATAGTTTCTTTCAAACATTTCCTTTAAAAAATATTGAACATCATCTTTTTGATTTTTTTTTTTATTAATATTAATATTGTCAATCCTAGTTATAGAACTAGTATTTAAATATAAATTTGAATTATCAATAACTGAAATATTGATATTAGTTTTATTTCTTTTTATAAAATTTTTGTCTAAAAAAAATTTCAAATAACATGTATAATAAATTGTAAAAAATGTAATAAATGAGACAAAAAAAATAATAATAATTATCATATAAAATCTAATTTCATCATAAAGTTTATTTCTACTTGAAATATAAATAGAAACTGTAAATTGTAAAAAATATGAAAAGAAGAGAATAAAAATTAAGATATATTTCAATCTTAGATAATTAGTACATTTTATATTAAAAAAACACCTAATTGGATTTAAATTATTATAAAAAGAAAAATATACACCTGACCAAATAATAAAAAAACAAATATAAAAAGCAATAATTGTACTATAAAGTAATTCATAAAAAATTCTTGTTGTTTTATATCCAATTTTTCCTTCAAAATTAAATGTATCATAAGCAAAAAAAATAATTCTCGCTTACTATTAAATTAAAAATTATTTTACTATTGGTATTAATTAATAAAATTATAATTATTAAATATTTTGGGGTAAATATTATTCTTAATAATCTTTTGTAACAATTATTTTCCTTTATTATTTTTTTTAAAAAATAATACCAAATAAGCATACCTAATAAACCATAAAGAATTCCATATAATGTTCTCATTGTTGTAAAATGAGTTTTCCAAAAATAATAACCTGAATATTGGCAATATTTTCCAAAATAACAAAATTCACAAAGACATTCCATATTTTTTTTTGAAAAATATCCATTATTATTACATAATATTTGGGATAAATATTTAGTATCGTTTACATATTTTAACATAATTTTTTCAATTGATTCATCAATTAAAATTGAATTTGAATATATTGTTTTGTGTAGCTCGAATAAAGTATTTTGTAAAAATAAAAAAATTTCTGACATTAATTTTATTAAAATTTCACTTTTTAAAGCAATAAATTTTTAATTATATATCAATTAAATATTATTTTAAATTATTTAATTCAATTTTATTGATTTTTTTTAAATTTTTATCATTCTATATATTCAATGAAATTTTAATATTACTTTAAAATTCTTATAATCATTTTTACAATTTATTTTTTTATCTAAAGCTGAATTAATAAAAGAAAAAATATCAATAAAAATTAAAAAAAATTGAAGTTTAAAAATTTTTATGATATAAAAGTTTTTATAACAAATGTTTATTTAGTTTACAATTTGATAAATTTCAAATTTATCATTTTGATTTATCAAAATAAATTTATATAATAACTTAATTTGAATAAATTTTTCCTTATTTTAAATAATTTAAAAATTAAAATTTCAAATGATTAAAAAATTATTAATTAAATAAATTAAACAAAAAAAAAATATGGGAATATGTTGCAATCGTAACCAAGGTATTTAAATAAAATAAAAATAAAAATAGAAATACAAAAAACTTTTGAAGACAGACCAATAAATGTAATAAAAACATTTAAAGAAACTCACAGAAATAATAATTTTAAAATTAAATTAAAAAAACATCGAACAGAATTTAAAAAAAAGATAAAAGTACATAAAATGAATAAAATTCCAGGTCAAAATTTTGAAGTTCCTTATAAAATGTTAACTCGTAATATTCAATTAAAAAAAAGATTTACTTCAATGGCAACAGTAATGAAAATGAAAAAAAATGAAGAATACGAAATTGATGAAATAGAACAAAAATTATTAGCAGAAGATATAAAAGAAAAAAAAGATCCAATAAAAAAGAATTTAACAAATTCAAATGGAAAAAATTTAGTCGTTCCCGAAGTAGAAAATCCAAAAATAACAGAAAAAGAAATGACAGAAGAAGAAGAAGAAAAAATAAAAGAAATATTTTCTAAATTATTTGTTTTTGATGCATTTCCAGAAGAAATAGTAGATACAATTTTAACTTCATTATATTATGTGTTAATATTAAAAGGTGATATTCTTTATCATAATAAGAGTGAATGTTATTATTTTTTTATTTTAGTTGATGGAATTATGGAAAGTGTAAAAATTGATGAAAAAGGAAATGAAATTAAAAAACAATATAAAAAATGGGATTATTTTGGATTAGAAAATTTAATTACTAAAAATGAATATATTACTTTAGATCATGATATGATTTGTATAGAAAATTCTTCAGTTTATGCTTTAGATAGTGAAAAATTCCTTCAAATTAAACAAAGATTAATTAATATTAGATTAAAAGAAAGATTTGATTTTATGAATAATATAATTTTTTTTAAAACTTTAGATAGTGTTATTAAAAGAAATCTTGCTGAGAAAATGGAATTAATAAGATTTAAAACAGGTGAAAAAATTATATCAGTTGAAGAAAAAAATCCAAATAAAATGTATTTATTAAAAAGAGGAAGTGTAAGTTGTAAATTAAATGATCATGAAGTGACAATATTAAATCAACCTGCATATTTTGGTTTTATTGCTTTATTATTACATATAAATAGAACCTTAGATGTTTATGCAAATGAATTTACAGAATGTTTTGAATTATCAAAAGAAAATTTAATGGAATGTATTGGAGATAATTATTTAGAATTAATTTTATTATCAATTTTTCAAACTATTATTACTAATAATCAATATTTAAATGATTTAATTCCAGAAGATAAAATTGAAAGTTTTTTTAAATTATTTAAATTATTTTATTATATTAAAAATGAAGGAATTAATGAAAGAATAAAAGAAAGAAAATTAACATTAAAAAGATTAATAATAATTATTGAAGGTAATTTTATTGATTGTAATACTTCAGAAATAATATATTCAAAAGAAAAAATAATTGGAGAAGAAACTTTAAGAAATTTAATTGATATACCAAAAAATTTAATTGCTTATCCAGATACAATAACATTAGAAGCAAATTTAGATGAAATAGAAAGATTTTTAGGTGATGATTTTAAAGAAATAACAAATAATTTTAAAAAAAAAATAAAAAGAATTCAAGAAATTCCATTATTAAGTAAATTAAAAGAAAATTTTATAAAAGAAATAGCAAATGATATAAAAAAAGAATCATTTGAAAAAGGAAAAGAAATAATAAAAGAAGGAACATTTGGAGATAAATTTTATATAATAACAAGAGGAACAGTAAGAGTATCAAAGAAAGGAAAAAGATTAAGAGATTTAGAAAAAAATTCTTGTTTTGGTGAAATTTGTTTATTAAGAAATGAAGAAAAAAGATCAGCAACAATAACATGTTTAACAAATGTACAATGTTATTCAATATTAAAAAAATCTTTTTTAAAATTAGCAGAAAAAAAAATAATAAGTGATTATTTATTAATTCAAATTCAATTACAAGATGAATCAATTTTATTTCAAAATTTAATATTTATAAAACATTTAGGACAAGGAAAATTTGGAAGTGTATCTTTAGTACATAATTCAAATAATTTTTATGCAATAAAAGCAATAGCAAAAAGAGAAGCAAATTACAAAAAAAGTTTTAGTGAATATTTAATAATGGAAAGACAAATAATGTTAACATTAGATCATCCTTTTGTAATAAAAATGATAAAATCATTTAAAAATGAATATTTCATATTTTTTTTATTAGAATACATAAATGGAATACCATTAAATAACTTAATGTCAAAATTTAAAAAATTAGATTTAAAATCAGTAAAATTTTACATAGCATGTTTAATAACAGCAATAGATTATTTACATAGAAAGCAAATAATTCATAGAGATATAAAACCAAGTAACATAATGATAGAATCAAATGGTTATATTAAATTAATTGATTTTGGTGCTTCAAAATTAGTAAATGATTATACGAGTACAATAATTGGAACACCACATTATATTGCACCTGAAATATTAGAAGGAAGAGGCTATTCTTATTCATGTGATTTTTGGTCTATTGGTATTTTAACTTATGAAATGATTTATGGCTTTGTTCCTTTTGGTAATTTAGCTATTGGTGTTTTAGATATTTATAAAGCTATTATGTATAATAATGGCTTTCATTTTCCTTTTGATGATTATCAATTTAGAAGTGTTAATGAATTTATTAAGTCTTTACTTGTTAAAAAAACTGAGAAGAGATTATGTAGTTTTTCTAAAATTAAAAATTTAGATTTTTTTTTTGATATTGATTGGGAGAGATTAATTAATTTGGATATTAAACCTCCTTTTTTTCCAGAAACTCAAAATTTGAAAATTTATCTTTATTCAAGACAATATAATACTAAATATTGTGATTATATTGATAAAAAAATTCCAGAAGGAATTAATGGGAATGTTTCATCTATTAATCAATTTGATTCAAAATGGGATGAAGATTTTTGATTTTCTTTTTTTTTAATTATTTTATAGGTTTTTCTTTTTTTTGAATATTATAATAAATATTTGGTTATACAGTATTTAATAATTTTATATATAGATAATGTAGTTAACATTTTGATTTATTTTAAAAATAAATTAATAATGTTTTTAAATTAAATTTGAAAATAATTTCGTATTTAAGATTAGGAATGAAAAAATTATTTGATAATTTTATTATTTTTAAATATATAACAAAAATTAGTTTTTAATGTAAAAAATATTAATAATATTTGTAATAACTTCATATAAAGTAAAAAATAAATTTAAATTTATCTTTTTTCAAAAAGAAAAAAATGAATTAAAATAAAAATTTAAAAATATAAAAAAAAAAAACAATTATTATAAAAATGGGAAATTACTTAGTAGATCAAGTATGTTGTATAAACAATGAAGACATATTAGAAAATGAACAACATAATTCATTTAATAAAAGAAAATCAAATTCAACATATTCATCAAATGAAAGTACAAAATATTCTAAAATTTCATATCCAATAAAATATCATCTTCCATCAAATGAAATTAAATTTAATTTAAATAAAGAAATGAAAATAACATCTTTTTCAAAATTACCAATTGGAACTCAAACAATAATAAGAAAACAAAATGAATCTCCTTTTAAATATTATAAAATAATTAAATGTATTGGAAATGGTTCATATGGAAATGTATATAAAGCAGAACATAAAATTACAAAATGTATACGTTCAATTAAAATAATACCAAAAGATAATTTAGTTCTTGGATTTACTGAATTAGATATTATTCAAGAAATTGATATATTAAAAAGTTTAGAATATCCTTATTGTGTTAAATTATTTGAATTTTATATTGATAAAGATAATTATTATTTAGTTAATGAATATTGTTCTGATGGTGATTTAAATGAAAAATTAGCTAAAATTAAATATTTTCCTGAACCACTTGCGAAAGTTTTAATGTTTCAAATTTTTTGTGGAGTTGCTTATTTACATTCTAAAAATATATTTCATGGTGATTTAAAATTAGAAAATATAATGGTTGATTGTATTTTAGAAGAAGAGAAAAATAAAAGAAGAAAAAGTTTTACTTCTTCAATTTTAGAAGATAAAGATGAAATAAATAATAATATTTATAAAACTCATAGTAATCATATTCAAATTAATGATAATGATAATTTAATTCATAAATCTTTTACTTGTAATAATAATCTTAAAAAATTTCGTACAAAAACAAAAATAAATAATATAAATATAAGAAAATCAGAAATTAAAAATTTTGAATTAAAATTTATTGATTTTGGTTGTGCTAAAATGTTTAACAAATATAAAAAAAGTTTTGATGATACAATTGGAACTTTACTTTATTGTTCACCTGAAGTTTTATTAAATAATTATAATGAAAAATGTGATATTTGGTCTTGTGGAGTAATTTTATATGTTCTTTTAACTGGAACTTATCCTTTTAATGGTAAAAATGATCAAGAAATTTCAAAAAAAATTTTAAATGGAAAATTTGAATTTAATTCTATTTTATTTAAGAATATTTCAAATGAAGCAAAAGATTTAATTAAAAAATGTTTAATTTATGATAAAAATGAAAGAATTTCTGCAATTAAAGCTTTAAAACATCCTTTTTTTACAAACGAAATAAATTTAAATGATTTATATAATGAAAATATTAATTGTAAAAATATTTTATTATCAATTAAAAATTTTTCTTTTTCAAAACATTCAAAATTATATGAAATAGTTTTATCATATTTATCACATAATTTTGCAGAGAAAAAATATTTAGAAAAATTAAAAAAAGTATTTTTTAAAATTGATTTAAATTTTAATGGAAAATTATCAATTGATGAATTATATAATGCATATAAAAATGAAGGAATTGAAATTGATATAAATGAAATTGAATCAATAATTGATTCAATTGATTTTAATAATAATGGTTATATTGATTATAGTGAATTTATTAGGGCATCAATTCCAAAAGAAAGTTTATTTACTAATATAAATTTATTTGCTGCTTTTAATTATTTAGATTTAAATAAAAAAGGTTATATTTGTATAAATGATATTCAAGAAATTTTAAATTTAAAAAAAGATGCTGATATAAATATTATAAATGAATTAAAAAAAGAATTTCCTAATAATGAATGTAAAATTAATTTTGAAGAATTTAAAGCTATGATGATCAGTTTTGCACAAGAAGATATGTTTAATTCTATTATGAGAAAAAGTATTAATGATGATGATTTTAATGAAAATAATTTTTATACTAATGATATTATTGATGAAAATTCTTTGGAAAATTCTTTAGATAATTCTATTGGATAATGTTTATTTGGTGTTTTATTTTTATTTATTAATTTTATTTTTTTAAATTTTTTTGAATTATTCACAAGTTTAATTTTTTTTTTCAATTTATTATGAATTTTTTTTAATTACTATATATTTTTTGAAGACTATAAAATATATAAATGAATTGCTTATTTTTTTATTTTTAAATATGATAAAAGGAATATTAAATAATTTAAAATTATTCTTCCCAATATTGATGTAATAAATAACAAACTCTATTATATATTTCTTCATCTTTTGATTCTTGAAGTTCAATTAATATTTCATATATATCTTCATCTTCTAATTCATTTTTAATAAAAAAGACTTTTTCTTCTTGATTATAATTTTGCATAATTACTATTATTAAATCTAAAAAATTATATATTAAGCAATTATATTTTTTATCTTTCAAATTTATATATTTTTTAATTTCATTTATGGATAAAATATGTATTTTTCTTTCAATTAAATCTTTTTTAACAAAATTATTACCAACTTTAAATAAACAAATTAAAAATTTAATAAAAGCACATTGAACTTTAATATCATTATTACTTTGAAAAATATTCATTAACAAATTAAAAAAATTTTTATTAGAAATAATTTGAGAAATTGCATCATTTTGATTAGGTAAAGAAATAAATTCTTTTAATAATTTAATATTATTTTTTAATAAAATTTTATCTAAATTATTAAAATCTCCTTGAGGTAAATTAGGTAAAATAATATTTTGAAATACCTTATAATTATTACTTAATTTAAGATAAATATCATTTTTTATTAATTTAATAAAAGCTTTTTGAGAATATTTTGATGAAGGATATAAATTAATTATTATTTCAATTATTTCAATATTATTATTATAAACTTCATCACAAATTTCTTCAGATTTAAAAAAAAATGTTAAGCAAGATAAAACATAATTCATTAATTCTATGTTTGAATTTTTAATTGAAAATTTTAATATTTGTGATAATGCATTAATAAATATTTTATATTGAATATATAAATTAATTGAAATATTATTTAAAAAATAAGATAAAGTCCATAATGTTGGTGAATAAATTGTAGAATTATTTAAAGAAAAAAGGTGTTGTATTAAAAAAGGTGTTTTTATTCTTTCATTTTGATGAATTTCATCAAACATTTTTTTATTTTCTATTATATTACTAAATAACCAAATAAAATGAAATAAAATTAATTCTATTTCATTATTTTTTTCATTTTCTATTTTTTTTGATAAATTTAAAATAAAATTATAAATTGATTCACAAAATTGAATATAAATATTATTATATTTATTTGAATCTATTATTAAATTAATTAAAATACAACAACATTCATATTTAAATTTCAATTTTTCTTTATTATTATCATTTGTATCAATTAGTATTTGAAATATCAATTTTACTTTATCTTCATTTAAATTATCTAACATTTCTTTTTTTATTTTACTTATTTTCCCCTGTATTGATAATTGTCTTAAATAATATAACCAATATTTTAATTCTAATGAATCATAATTTAAACTTTTTAATTGTTCAATTGTCATTTTTAAAATCAATTCTTTTATTTCTTCCTTATTTTTTTCATTTAAAAAATTTATAAAATCATCTTCATTAAATTTTGATTTATTTTCATAATCAATAAATAAAGCAATTCCAAAATGATTTTTAATTATTTTTTTTGAAAAATTTTGTTTTCTTAAATTTATTTTATTATTCATTCTTTCATCAGAAATCTTTTTAACATTATTTTCATTTGATAAATTCTTTATTTTATTTTTAATTTCCATTTATTTAAAATTAAATAAATAATTAAATTCCATATTTTATTTTTTAAAATTTAATTATTGATTTTTTTAAAAATAAATTATCAAAAAAAATTAAAATAAAAAGAAAAAAAAAATATTAAAAAAATCCATTATCCAAAAAAAAATAATAAGAAATATAAAAAACTACAAAAAAGCATCCTAAAAAAAGAAAAAATAAAAATAAAAAGAAATTAAAAAAAAAACTGCCTTCAATAAAAAAACAGAATTAATTTTTTCTATTATTTCCTTGATTACTAATCTTCAAAATATCCTTTCCATCATTTTTATCAACTTCATCCTTAGAATTAATTTGATCATATTCATCATCTACTTTTTTTTTAACATCATTAGCATCATCTTCCTTTAAATCATCAACTTGTGCTTCACCATTTTCACTTTCTTCATCATCATCTTCAACTTTACCAATCATACGATCAATACAAGAATCAAGAGGTAATAATTTGCAAATGAAACTAATTACAAAAGTAATTGCACCAAAACCTATTGAAATTCCCCATTGTGTACCAGTTAAACCTCTTTCTACACAATGGAATACTGTATTACCCCATGTTATTAAAATTGCTTGAAGTCCCATTTCACATAATGCAATTATTATGAATAAGTAACTACGAAGTATACGAACTAATATGTTAAATGAATCATCTAAGACTCTACAATTTATTTGATTGAAAAGAGTATAATATACAAATACATTAAATATCATTGTCATGTGAACTGTACTTCCATTTGCATTTTGATATTCTTTAAATGCTACACTTAAATCTTGACGTTCTGAATATTTACCACACATTTCTTCATTTCCTTTTAATTTTGTACTTGATGTCCATTTACTTGATGTTCCATATATTATATGATCTTCTTTACCATTACCTGGAAGCTTACCGTAACAATATTTTATTATTTGATTCTCTGCTAAACGAACGTAGTTTTGTTCTTTTATGAATTTTGGTGCTATTAAATATAATACTAAAAGAAGAACTAGTTGACATAATGCTTGGATTGATATATGTTTCCACATTCTACCATTTATTATATGTTCTTTACGTTTTGTTGGTTCTCTTTTTAATAATTCATCATATGGTGGTTCTGTTGCTAATGCTAAGGAACCTAAAGAATCCATAATTAGATTTACCCAAAGCATTTGAATTGATGTTAAAGGAGTTTCATTACCAACACAAGCACAAATAAAGACAAGGATACAAGCACAGAAATTAACAGTTAATTGAAATTGTAAGAATTTTCTAATATTATCATAAATATTTCTACCATAAATAATAGCAACTACAATTGAAGAAAAGTTATTATCAATAATAACAATATCACTAGCTTCCTTTGCAATATCAGTACCAGCAAACATAGCAAAACCAACATCACTTTTACTTAAAGCAGGAGCATCATTAGTACCATCACCAGTTACTGCAACAACATAATGAAGAGAACGAAGACCTAAGACAAGTGCATATTTATGAATAGGTTGAGAACGAGCCATTACACGTAAATTCTGAGTTAATTTTTGGAAAGCATTCATATCTTTAATAACATCCTTTTTAACTGGTGCTGGTTTTGTATGATTTTTTTCAGCAATTTGTTTTGATTCAGCTTCAGTCTTTGGACATTTACAAGCATTAGTTTCTAAATTACAAATTTGACATATTAATCCACCAACTGAATTATAAAATGAATTACCTGTAAGAGCTTTTGGTTGATTTGCTAATAAATTTGATATATATTCTTCTCTTTTATTTGGATCATTCATTTGTTCAGGATCTTCTTCAATATCTTTTGGAGTTAAATTCTTCAAATCAACATCATCATCTAATATATGACAACCTTTGGCTATAGCAGTTGCAGTTACTATATTATCTCCTGTGACCATTATAACATTAACTGAAGCTTCATGACATTTTATAACAGCTTCTGGAACACCATCACGAAGTGAGTCTCTTATACCGAAGACAGCAATGAAAACAAGGTCTTTTTGATCAATTAATAAACCATTATTATCAACAGCTTCACTATTATCATATTCAGCTTGTGTAATATCCTTATAACAAACATATAATGAACGTAATTTATCTTTGTTAAAGTCTTCAATAGTATCATTTATATATGTTAAGTTTTCATCTTTTAATGGTTCTATATTACCTGTTTTAGGATCGAGATATGATTTACAATATGTTGTTGCTTTCTCAGCACCTCCTTTTGAAAAGAGGCGATATCCTTTTGGGAAATCAGAGTGTTTTATAAAAGTTGTCATTCTCTTTCTTTTTGAATCAAATGGGAATTGTTTGAAATTTTCAGCAGAAGTTAAATATTTATCTTTTTCTACACTAATTGGTGATTTGAATCTATATAAAAAGTCAATGAATGCTTTATCTGTTTTATTTTTAGTTTCACATACTTCAGTATCACCATTTATATTAGGAGAATCAAATTTTTTAATTTGACCTTCGATATTAACTGCAATAGCAACTTTTAAAATTTCCCAATATTTTTCATTTTCAAATATAGTTTTATGATCTTCTCTAATTTGTATAACTTCATCAGTATTACTTGCTTTTTTGGCAGAAGTAACATTTCCAACATTTTTAACTTCTCTATTTTCTTTTAATTCATATTTTGTATTAGCAGCTCCAGTCAAAACTTGGAAAACACTCATTTCATTTTTAGTTAAAGTTCCAGTTTTATCAGTACAAATATAATTAGCACCACCCATAGTTTCACAAGCATGCATTTTTCTAACTAAATTATTTTGATCCATCATTTTCTTAATTGAAAAAGCAAGAGATAAAGTAACAGCAAGAGGTAATCCTTCAGGAATAGCAACGACAATGATAGAAACACATAAAATAACAATATCTAATATCTTTTTAGCAATCATAGAATTAGGATTAGTTAAATCATTATTAATATAAGTAACAACATTTTCATCATCTTTAGCTTGAGGGAAATTTTGAGTATATGCTGTCATTAAGCTTTCAATGGATGAATCATTTTCATATTCTTTTTTATCTTGAGTATAAGAAATACCAAATCTAATAAAAAGAGCAACTAAAGTAACAATACCAGCACCTAAACCAAACCAACCAATCATTTCAGCAATTTGATCTAATTTATCTTCAAGAGGTGTTTTAGCATTTTCTTGTGCATTATCAACAGTTCTTCTAATAATACCTTTTTGACTATGATCACCAACAGCAATAACAATAGCTTTTCCACTTCCTTCAATACAATTAGTACCACTTAATATTAAAGGAGAAGGAACAGAACTTTTACCACTTTTTTTAATTTCAGCACATTTTTCATAAGATTCTTTCTTCATAGCATCACTTTCACCAGTTAAAGCACTTTCATCCATTTTAATACCATTACCTTCAACAAGGAATAAATCAGCAGGCATAATATCACCATAATTAACCATAATTAAATCACCAACTAATAAATCATCACTAATTAAATCATTAGGTTGACCTTTCCTAATAACTTTATATTTAGTTCCTTCAGCTTGAATTTCATTTAATTCATGAAATTTAGTTTCTTTCTTCCAATTAGTAATAGAACCTACTAAAGTAACAACAATAACAGCAATAATAATAGAAACACCATCAATCCAATCAGTACTAGGATCATCTGATAATGTACATCCTAAAACAATTGATACAATTGCAGATACAATTAAAATCCTAAGCATCATATCTTCAAGTGCTTCTAGTACATATGAACAAAATGGGGGAACTGGTTCTACAAATACTTTATTTGAACCAAATTCTTTTTCTCTATCTTCTCCATTATCACTTATACCATTATGAATGTCGGTTTTTAAATTTTGAATTAAATATTTTGATCCTCCATTTTCTTCAAAAAATTTTAAATCTTGAAAATCACTTCCTCTTTCTTTGTAGAATCCCATTAATTCTTCTAAGGTTGATACATCGATTGGAAAATGGGAATTTTTTTTTTTTGAAACAGATTGTTCTTTCTTTTTTTTCTTTTGATCATTTACTAAATCAACTGAAGCTTCACTATTTATATGACCACTACTTTGATGATTTCTTTGATTTTTTAGTAATTCTACATTATGTGCATTTGGAGATATTCCACTGTCTGACATATATGAGTTATTTTTTATAATTAAATTAAAAAATTGTATTTGGATTATATTATTTTTCTTATACAAAAAAAATTAAATTTTTGGATTTTTTTAAGTTTTTTTAAAGGTTTTTCATTGTTTTTTTTTTCATTTTTTAGGTGAATTTTTTCTTTATGAAAACTTCTTGCATTATTTTTTATTTTATTTTTATTCTAATTTTATATATTACTTAGTTTTTTTTGTTTAATTTATTATTTCAAGAAAATTATTCCATATTTTCAATAGATTAAATTAAAATAATAATTGTTTTTTTTTTAAATGGTGTTTTAATTAAATTAAAAAATATAAAATAAATTATTGATTTATAAAAAATATTAATCTAAAATTACATTCATGAAAAAATGAAATAATGTTTGAAATATTTACCAAAAATTCCTTTTTTATAATTGAGAAATATATTAAAAAATTAAAAATTTTTATTATAAATGAATCCAATATATATAAAATTAGATATCAATAATTTTTTTTTATATCTTAATTCAGTAGGAGGACATTCTCTATTTATAGAAATATCCCCTCAATACTTAATTAAGAGTTCCAATGAAAACGAAATTAATTTTTATTTATCAAACTTAAATTTAAAATCTCATTATTGTCCTACATTTGTTGGAGTAATTAATGAAGATTCTGAACAATTTCACATTATTGAAAATTATGTTAATCAATGTAAAACTTTTTTTCGAAATTTTGTGAAAAAAATGAAAATTAAATCAAATGATATAGATATTGAAAATGATATTAAATTTAAAGAAATATTTGAAAATTTTATAAATGAATCTGATAAATGTTTAAATTTAAATTCTTCTTTTATTAAATTAGAAGATTTATTAATGCATTATTATAATAATTGTAAAAATAAATTAAAATGGATATTATTTTCTTTTATTAAATGGTGTAATTATTTTTTATCACATAAATTTATCATATTACAAAACTTAACTTATAATATGAAAAATCCTGCAATTTTAGATATTAAATTAGGTTCAGCTCCAAAAATTTCAAAAGATAATCTTACTATTAAAAAATATGAAGGTGCTTCAAAAGAAATTGGATGTAGAATTATGGGAATTCAAAAAGGAAATGTTTTTAAGAATAGATATGATACTAAACATTATTCTTTAAAACAATTTAAAAATGAAATATCTGAATTTTTTAAATTTAATAATTTCTTAATAACCAAAACTATAAATAAAACCTTAAGAGTTATTAAGGAATTTGAAATGAGCGTAAAAGTAAATTTAAAATTTTCTTCTTTACTTATCGTTTATGATGATATTAAAAATAATCAAAATATTGATATTAATTTAATTGATTTCGCTTTTCTTGGAGAAAAAAATAACTTAAATATTACAAATGATTTAATCTCTTCTATAAAAAAATTTATACATATACTAAAAGAATTTCAAAAAAATGAAAAAACAAATTATTATTGTAAAAGAGAATAAGATATGAAAATAAATATTTTTTTATTCAAATAATTGTATTTATATATAGGTATTTTCGTATAGGTATTTTATGAATAAATGTAAAACTTAAATTATATTATTCAATAACTTTTATGAAATAATAAAAAACTATGAAAATTAAATATTATTTGTATTATTAAGATATTTTCCTTTTATTTGGCGTTTTATTCTATTTTTATTTTCTTGTAATATTTCTTAAAACAATTCATAAAATTTTTTTAATTTTTTTATTTTATTTTTAAATTTAATGGATAATTCAAATCAAGGTGTTAATAAAAAAAAAGAAACAGAGAAATTTACAATTGCAGAAATACAGGAATATTATACAAAAACAACTGAAAAATTAACTGAAATAGATAATATGATTAAACAATTAAGTGATGATGCCAAAAATTTAAATGATAATCAAAAACATGAAAATTTAGATAAAATTACAGAAAAAATAAAACTATATAGAGAACAATTTTATAATGTAATGGAATTTTTACCAAATTATGATAAATTACAATATTCAAAAAATTATGAAGAGGAGTTAGAAAAAGTGAAAAAATTAAAAAATACATTATTTCCAAAAAAAAAATTTGCTTTTTCTTCTAAAATTGGAGGTAAAAAAAAAGAAGAAAATAAAGAAAATACAATTCAAAAAAATACAAATACAACAGATAATAAAATTCATGATGAATCAGATTTAATAATAAAAGATTTAAATGAACAAAAAATTAAATATACAGAAAAAGAAATAGAAAACAAAAATAATATTATAATTGAAAATATATCAAATTGTCAAATTTATGTTCTTTTTAATTTTAAAGCTTGTTATATTAAAAACATTAAAAATAGTCAAATTTATATTGGAAGTGTTTCTGGTGGTTCTCATATAACTTCTTCACAAAATTGTAAAATTTATATTATTACTCATCAATTAAGAATTCATGAAACTTTTAAAAGTGAATTTTATGTTATGATTAATTCAAATCCTATAATTGAATATTCTAAAGAGAATATTTTTTATCCTTTAAAAATTAAATATCCAAAATATGAAGAAAATATTCACAAATGTGGTATTGATGTTAAAAATAATAAATGGAATGAAATTCAAGATTTTCAATGGTTAAAAAAAGAAAAATCACCTAATTTTGAAGTTAATGATAATAATGAAGAAATTAATTTGGAATAACAAATAAATATTTTTAAATTTAAAAAAAATCATTTTTATTATATAATAATATTTTTTTATTTTTAACAATTAAAAATAAATTTATTTTTTTTTTTTATTTTAGATTAAAATAAGAAAAAAAAAGAATAAATAATTTTAATTTATTTTTTTT
>JAEEGK010014576.1_pt1 | contig 17549 bp, 9 predicted proteins | sample 8958771 | NCBI WGS metagenome assembly JAEEGK01 (sample SAMN16246547, study PRJNA631951) | gut metagenome | biome: gut microbiome; feature: rumen; material: SC-attached | host: Bos | place: Iran: Karaj | collected 2018-10
AATATAAATTAAAAATCATATATAGAAAAAGAAAATCAAAAATAAAATCATTTTTTTAAAATATAGTGTGTGAAGTATTATATTCATAATTTATAATTTATGTACGTAAAATTTTACTCATATCTCTATTTAAAAAGGTGTTAATTTTTTAAAAAAATTAAATAAAATTAAAATAAATATTTATAAAAAAATGGGAGAATATGAAGATTATGAAGATATTGAAATATCTCATAAAACAGATAGTTCAAAAAAAGAGGAAAATTTATATACAAATGAAAACCGTTATAATTATGGTTATTCAGATAGAAGAGAAAGAGATCTTTTTGATAATAATTTAGAAGATAATGATTTTTATAATGAAATCAAAAAAGAAAAGAAAAATACTTTTTCAGATTTTGAAAAAAAACCAATGAGTGATTTTTTAAATCAAATGACTATAACTAAAAGTTATCATGATGATAACATTAATTATGAATATAATAATAATACAAATGATTATAATTATAACAATAATAATATGGATTATAATTATAATAATAATCAAGGAACAAATTTAAATGAATATGATATAAATTCAAATATAAAAAATGATAATGATTTTAATTATTATGATAAAATTAAAGTAAATGATGATAATGGAAGAAGAAATGATTTTAATTTTAGTCGAAGAAATCAATCTGCTATTAAAGATAAAAAATTATTAGGTGTTATTGAAGAAGAAAATGAAGATAAAGAAGAAAAACATGAAGAAAAAAAAGAAGAGAAAAAAGAAGAAAAAAAAGAAGATCCTATTTCTCTTTTTGAAAATATAGGAAGAAGAAGAAGAGGAAATACTGCAAGTCCAAAAAAAATAGAAAATAAAAAAAACAACAATAACAGTAATAGTAATAATAATACTAATAATAATAATATAAACATAATTAAAGTAAAAGAAGAATCCATAAATAAAAAAGAAGAAATTGAACCTAATGTTACCAATATTTATATAAATAAACAAAATAATAAAAATGATAATGACAATGATAATGATAATGATAAAGATATTAATAAGAATATTCTAAAAAATAATAAAAACAATAATACCACAAATAGTAATATTAGAAGTAATAGTAATATTAGTAATAGTAATATTACTTCAGAAAATAAAGATGATGAAATTAAAAGTGAAGAGGAAAATAATAATGTAAGAAAAAAAGAAGAGGAATTTTCAAATAAAAGTATCAATAACTCAAAAAATAATAATGATGATTTGGAAGAAAAAAGAATAGAAAATAAAAAACAAAATTTAGAAATGGAAAAGGTTTTAAAAAATTTAACAGAAAAATATAAGAAAGATAAAGAATATTATGAAAATGAGAAAAAAAAATTAGAAGATATAATTGATGAAAAAGATAAAGAAATTGAAAATAAAGAAAATGAAATAATAAAAATAAAAGAAGAAAATAGGAAAAAAATAGAAGAATTAAAATTAAAACAGAAAAAAAATATAGAAGAATTAACTGAAAATAATAAAAAAAATGAAGAATTATTAAATGAAGAAATAGAAGATTTAAATAAGAAAATAAAAGAAGAAGTAAATAAAGAAAAAGAAAAATTAACAAAAATTCATGAAAAAGAAATAGAAAAAATAAAAAATGAATATAAAAAAGAATTAGATATTCAAATATTAAAATATGAAAATGAAAATGAAAAATTAAAAAAACAATTAGAACAACAAATTGAATTAAATAAACTTTCAAATAAAGTAGAAAATTCTTTTAAACAAATAGATGATATTGTTTTTAAATTATCAAATGAAAAAGAAAATCAAAATGAATCAAATAAATTATATAATGAATCTTTAAATAATTTAGAAAAAAGATTAAAAGATTTAGAAACAAATTTAAAATTTGATAAAGAACAATTTATAAAAGATAAAGAAAATTATGAAAAAGAATTTCAAGAAAAAAGAGAATTAAATGCTGAAGAAAAATTAAAAATTGAAAATGAAAAAAATGAATTAAATGTTCTTAAAAATAAATTAAAAGAAGAAGGAGAAAAACTTGAAAATGAAAAAAGAGAAAATGAAAAAAATTATGAAAGGAAAAAAAAAGAATTAAGCGATATAGAAATAAAAAATAAAATTCAACAAAATGAAATTGAATATCAAAAGAAAAAATTAGAAGAAGAAAAAAAATATTTTGAAAAATATAAAAATGATCAACTTGAAAGATTTGAATTAGAAAATAAAGAAATAATGAAAAAAAAAAATTTAGCTTTTTACGAAGAAGAAGAAGTAAAAGCAAATAAAAAAAATTTAGAAAAACAAGTCAATTTACTTTCAAATCAAATATCAGAAATAAATAGAACAAAAGAAGAAAATAAAATTCAATCAGAAAAAATAGAAAAAGAAAAAAAAGATATAGCTATAGCTGCTAAAAGAATTGATACTTTTATTCAAAGTTTAGATGAAAAACAAAAAGGAATTAATCAACAAAATGAATTATTAAACTTAAAATATGATGAAATTGAAAAAATGAAATTAGAATTACAAAATGAAAAAATGAAAATTGAACAACAAAAAAATGATTTAAAATATCAAACACAAAATATTGAATTATTAAAAATGAAATTAAATAATGAAATTTCATTAAATCAAAAATTAAATAATAATAATAATAATCTTAATCTTAATAATACTTTATCAAATGAAAATTATTTAAAACAAACTTCTGATAATTATAATAATAATAATTTTAATTATACTCCAAATGAAACACAATTTAAACCAAATAAAACAACAAGAATTTTTCCTTCAAATAAATTAATTAATGTTGATGAATATTTTGAAAAAGTAAAAAAATATAATAAAGGCGATAAAAATCCTATTTTAGAAATATCAAAAGAAAAAGAATTTTTAAGAAAAAGCAAAGAAAATTTTTATAAAACTTCTTTTAAATAAAAGAAAAAATATTTTTTTTACTTTAAAATTTGATTTTGTTATAATATCATAAATTTCTTTATTATTTTTTAAACATTCATATTCAGGACAAAAGACAATTTTTTTGTCCAGAAATCATTTAAATTTTTCAAATCTTTTTGAGGTGTTAATTGTTTTAAAAAAGTTATTTCCAGAATAATAATATAATGAATTTCCTATTTATTCTCTTTTAGAAACATTCCTTTTTTATTAAATAATGGCCCTTTAGGTAAATTAATTTCTTTTATATTTAATTTCATTCAATCTAAACATAATCAATTTCCATATTTTATCTAAACAATATTACATGATAATATGTTTTTTTACAATGATTTAATTTGAAGTTTTTTCATCATTATGATTATTTTCAATATACCCAATGATACCACTTATTATACTTATATTTAATATTATTATTTTCGAATTATTAATATTATTATATTGATGTTTATTGTTATTAGATATTCCTCTATACATATTATAAAAACTATTGTTATCAAAAGATTCTATTATTTTTGTCCATTAAATATTTAATAAATTCATTCTAAAATATCTTTGTTACATATAATACATAAATATTTCTCTAAATTATTTTTAGAATGATTTAAATAATCCTCCATATTAAATTAAAAAATATAAGAATAGAATTAAAAAAATACAAAAATCTTTTTTTATAAAAGTAAACAATATCTTTACTTTTTATTATCAAAATCAAAATATAATGAAAAATGTTATATAAATACATGTAAAATAAAAGAATTTGAAATTAAAGTAAATATTTCATTGAGAATTAATTTTTTTTACATTATGAAATATTAAATCTATATTAACTGTTCATATTGTTCATCAATAAATAATGATAAAAGGAGGAAGAGTTATAAAAATGATAAAAAGAAAAAAAAAGAAAGAAAAAGAATGTATTTTTATGGATATGTAAATAAAATAATTATTATATATTTACACATAAATATTTTTATTTTTTTAATAAATAAAAAATATTAAAAAATTCATAACTGAAAAAAATAAAAAATATAAAAAAAAAAATGGATAAAGAAAGAAAAGCAATAATAAAAAATTCAGATATGACAGAAGATATGCAACAAGATGCGATAAATGTGGCAACAAAAGCAATAGATTCATATAATATTGAAAAAGATATTGCTTGTTATATCAAAAAAGAATTTGATAGAAAGCATAATCCTACTTGGCATTGTGTTGTTGGAAGAAATTTTGGAAGTTATGTTACTCATGAAACTAAACATTTTATTTATTTTTATCTTGGACAAATTGCAGTTTTACTTTTTAAATCAGGTTAAATATAATTTCATTTTAAATAATTTTTGTTTTATTTTGTTTGTTTTCTTTATATTTAAATGAAAATTTAATTTTTTAAAAAAATTTAAATAAATAAATTTTAATTTCCCATAATACAAATAAAATAATCTTTATTTTTAAAAAAAAATCAACAACTTACATTGCATAAAAATTCAAAGACATTTTCATGATCACTATAACCATCTAATTTATATTTAGAAATATATAAATTATTTTCTTTATCACAACAAGAATCATCATATTTAGTATCAAATATTTTATCAATAGTTAATCTTAAAGCATCATCTAACATTCTGGGAACTAATTTTGCAATAACTGGAGAAGAAATAGCTAATCCAGGATTATCATTAATTTCTAAAATCCAAGGTTTAAAATTATTATCTACTATAAAATCATATCCAAATATTTCAAAACATAAAACATTTTCAGTTTTAAATAATTTTTTTCCTACTGAATTCATTGATATTTTAATTAAGTATTTCATTTCATTTATTAAATTATCAAAATTATCTAAACTTATTTTTTCTTTTTGTAAATATAATTTAAAGTCGTTGTATGATATTTCATTTCCAAATTCATATTTTTCAAATTTATTACTTTTTTTTTGAAAAGAATAATTAGTAATGTGAATAAATTTATTTGGGTTATTTAAATCATATTTTTCTGAACTTCCTTTTAAATGGCCTTCTCTACAAAAATAAACATTTAAGTTTGAATCTATTAAAACATAACATCTAATATCAAATTTCCTTTTATTATATAATAAAGGATTATCTAAATATTTTTGTAATATTATACTATTTGAATAATACATTGAATTTCCTTTTTTTTTCTTTTTTTCTTCATCAATTTCATCCTCACTTTCGTTATCGTGTTTATTATTATTAAACTTTTTACTTATTATTAAATTATTAACGCTTATATTATTTTTATTTTCTTCATTTTCAATTTCATTTTCTTCTTCTATATTTTCTGTTAAAGGATTTTTATCAACTCCTTTAAACATTTTTTTTCCTTGTTTAACTATATCTTCATAATTATTTAATATTTCAATACACATTCCTTGATATAAATCTGCAGGTTTTAAAATCCAATAATTTTTTTCACTTAAGAAATATTTATTAATAAAAATAGGAGTATTTTGTAACATCGAAAAATTTTTATCGAAACCAAATAATTCATTATATTTTTTATTTGCAATTAAATCTTTATCATTATTACAATAATTATTAGTATTTGAATGAATTAAATGAAAAACTTCATAAAAAGCATCAAAACAGTCATTTATTCTACTAATTGGGATTACAATAGTAAAAGGAACAATATCAAAAACATTTATATTCATTTTATCACAATATTGAACTAAATTAATAAATAAATTTTTTTTATTTCCTACTTCATAATTTCTTTGAAATAAATTTATAACTTTTAGTCTTTTCATTGGTAAAGAAGGATCATAAATAAATTGTTTATAATTAAATTTGGTAGAATAATATTTCCAATAAAAATTTATTGTTGGATAATTAGGGTCATTTAAATGATTAACAAATTCCCAATTTAATCTATGTTCAAAATAATCTACTAATTGATTTCTATACTTTTTATTTATATAAAAATAAAATTGATTAGTTTGATTGTAAATATTTTGATTTAAGGGAAAAGGAATCATTTTATAATTTAATTTCCTTCCTATTTCCTCTTTTGTTGCAAAAGTATTTTTTAAAGAATCCAATAATTTTAATGGTAATTGTTTTTCTTGAGTGTTAAATATTATTCTTTTAAAATCTTTTTGAAAAGTTATATTTTTTTTGCAAATATCAATTAGTTTTCTATTTGGATTATTTAAAATATTTGAAACAATATTTTTGTTTTCTTCTATATTATTACTTTTTTGTTTTACTTTATTTAACAAATTTAAACATTTAATATTTCTTGATAATCCTAAATGATAATTATTTAATCTTTCTTTATTATTTTCTTTTTTTTCTAAGTTTATTTCATTATTTTCTTTATTATTTTCATTTTCTGTATTTTTTTCATTGTTGTTTTGAATGTGAATATCATTTATTTTATTATATTGAGTTAATTCTGGTAATTCATGATTTTGGAAATTTTCAGTTTTACATATATTCATAGAATCAAATTCTCTTTTATAATATTTAAATTTTTCATCATTATGATATTTATTTTGATTCCTTTCTAAACTATTAGAACCACTATTAGTTAAACAATTATCTTCAAGATTTAAAATTTTTTTTTTAAAATCATGATTTTCTTTTAATCTTATATTATTTAAAAAAAAAAGATAATTTCCAAAATAAATTGGATCAGAACATTTATTTACTGAAAGAGAAAGTGGAAATCTATTTCTATTACTAGCATAATGAACATTAGGTAATATTTGTTTTTCATAATTATGACTTTTAGTAAAAGATTCTGTTGATGATATATCAAATCTATTTGAAATATTTTTTTTATTTCTTGTTTTTCTATGTATATTATTTATATTATTTTGTATGTTTGTTCCTACTTTTGAAACTGTTATTAATTTTAAAAAAATATTATTATATTCTACTTTAGGGTCGTGTGGTGTTGGTTGATTGTTTCTTTTTGTTGATGTTTTTTGTAATATTTTAAATATATTATTTACTTCTCGAAACATTTTTTTAATATATTATATTTAGAAGTATTATTTATTTATTATTTTTAATTTTCTATGAAAAAATTAATAAATTATTTGTCATCTTTCATCAATTTTTTTTAAGGCTTTTACAATTAAATCAATTGTTGAAATAAATAAATATAAATTGTTCTTTCTATTAATAAATTTTTATATGATTTTGAATTATATTAAAATAAGTATAATGTATTTTTTAATTTATAGATTTATTATTTCCATAAAATATAATTTAAATATTATTTTAATCAAAAAAAATATTATTATTCATTGTATTTTACTCATTTTTATTATTCATCATATTAATTATAAATTAAATTACTTAGTAAAAGTATCATAAAATTTATTTTGATTAATTTGAAAATTATCATAGTTACTTAATTGACTTGTCGAAAAATAATTAATATCATTCAAAAAAAGATTATTAGGCATATTTCTACTAATACATTTTATTGGAAAATTATTTGAATAATTTCTTCTTCTATTATACAATATTTTTTTAACATTTGTATCAAAAGAATTTTGATTTTTGTGAATAGAATTATTATAATTTTTTTCTAATTCCATAAAAGATTTATTATCAACAATAACTTCTTTATTTTGAGATAAAAATTCATATAAATATTTTAAATTTTTATCATGATCTAAATTATCAAAACATTTATTCTTTTCTTTCATAAATTTAGAAAAGTTTTTAACAGTATTAGTTAATCTATTTCTATTAATTATTCCAAAACCTAAACTTTCAAGGTCTTTTTTACTTAAAAAAGTTAAATCATTAAAAGTTATATCTTGACAAATTTTATTTAATTCACAAGAAATACCTATTATATTAAATAAATATTTTATAAAATCATTTATTCCATTTATTTCTTTTTTATTAGAAGTTTCATTTAAAATAAATTGACGAACATTTTTTTGAGATAATTTTTTTTTTATTCCATTATTTTTTTTTCCAAATGAAAATTGTCTCATATCAAATAATTGATTTGAACTTTTTTGATTAATTATTTTCATATTTTTTTTTGGTTTAATTTCCATTGTATTTGAAGAATAATTTTCCTTATCTTCCTCTAAATAATTATTTTCTTTTTCCTTATTTCTAAATACAATTTTTTTTTCTTGTATTTTATTATTAAAATTATGAGGAATATAGTTATTTCTTTTTTTAGAAAAAATAATATTCTTTGAATTATTATGTGTCATAAAAGTCTTAGTTTGATGAATAGGAATAACAACTTCTTTAATTTGATTTCTAGAATGTAATTTCTTAATTTTATTTTCATTATCATATACAATATGATTCAAAGAAAAGAAATTCATTTATAGAAAAAAAATTAAAATTTAAAGATTATAAAAAAAATTAAATATTATATAATCTAATAAAAAAATGAGATGTTATTCTGCTTATCCAGGAAGTTCTTATAATACATATAATAATTCAGAATCACAAAACAATACAAACAATATATTTTATTCAAATAATAGACAATCAGAATTTCCACAATTAGTTTTTCAAAGAAAAACTAATACAAATTATAAAGATGAAAAATTATCATATTATAAAAATAAAATAGGTTTAAAAATGAATACTGGAGATAATAATAATTATTATATGGAAGATGGAATTATTGATAATGCTAGTAATTATATGTTTATTCCAAAAAATAATATTTCTAGGAGATTAAATTCTGCAAAATATCCTTCATTATCAAAAAGAAGAAAAAATAATAAAAATTCAAATGTTGTTGATTTAGAATTAAATTATTATCCAAAAAAACAAATAAAAATTCATAACTGTGATTTAAACACAAAAAATCTTTTAAACAAGAAGAAAAATATTAAAATAGAAGAAAATAAAAAAACAAAAGCTGATCAAAATTTAATATACAATGAATATAATAATTATTTAAAATCAATAAAATTATTAAGTCAAAGAGAGAGAATAGATTATTCAAATTTTTTACTTCATTTTCAAGATAAACAATATTTAACAGAAATAGCAAAATCAATAAATAAAAAAAATAAATCAAAAAAACAAAAAAAAAGAAACATAGATCAACCAAATTTATTTATAGATCACATAATAAAAAATATATCAAGAAGAATAGAATTTTTAGGAATGAATAATAATACAATAACAGAAAGAGAGGTAATGAATTTATTAGAAAAAGAAGCAATTAAATTAAATGAAACAATAGATAAAAATATGGAAGCTTATTGTAAAATAAAACATTTTTCAGTTATAATAAAAAATAAAGCTAAAGAAAATAATATTAAACAAAATACTTATTTAATTCCTTTTTTAAATGAAATATTACAACCTTATTATGAGGAAATAAATATTAATGATTATAATAAAGAAGAAATTAAAAGTGAAGTTTCTAATCAAAGTTTAAAAACAACTTCAACAGAATTATTAATTAATAAAGATAAAGTTTATAAAATAAAAACTAATTTAAAACCTATTAATGAAAATAAAATGTTATCAAGAGAAATATCAAATGATTCTTCTTATGTATCTGGTTCTTATACAAGTGAAAATTATCCTCTTTTTGGTACTATGAATCATGAAGATAATATTAAAGAAGATGAAGAAAATGAAAAAAAAAAAAAAAATTTAATGAAAAAAAAGAAATTATTAAGTTGTAGAAATTTAATTAATAGAAATTATATTTTAGATAAAATTGATTTTATGAAAAAAAGTTTAACAGAAAAATATTTATTACATAAAAAAACGCATAAAAAACAATTTCAGAAAATTTTATTAGAAAATCAAGATTTGGTTAAAAGTAAAAATATTGAAAAAAAAAATATAATCAATGACCAATTATATAGAATTATAGGTAAACATAAAATAACAGCAACAGAATTAATTCATGATTTATATTCTGGTGGAAATACAGTAAATAATTATAAAGATATGAAATATGCTCAAGAAAAAACTAATAATGAGATTGATAAGAAAAAAGAAGAAGAAGAAGAAAAATTAAAACAAAAAAAATTAGAAGAAGAAAGACTGAAAAAATTAGAGGAAGAAAAAATGAAACAATTAAATTTAGATAAAAAAGATTCTATTAAAAGTGATATTGAAATTAAAGATATTAAAGAAGAATTTTCTAAAAAAGATTTATATCTTAAAAAGAAAAAAACCTTTGATGTAAGACCAATAATAAGTAAACCTAGTTTTATAAATAATAATCAATTCCAACAAAAAAAAATTTTTGAAAGTAAATTATCAAAAGAAAAACCAAGTGAAAAAAAAGTAGAATTTAACTTAGATGAAATCAAAGAAAAAAAAATAGAAAAAAATATAGAAAATAAAGAAGAACAAATACTAGAAAAAAAAAAAGAAAACATAATATATGAAAAAATAGATGAAAATGAAGAATTAGAAAATAATAATAATGAAAGTAGGAAAAAAACACATTTAAAATTAGATTCAGAGATTGAATTAGAAAATGAAAATGAAAATGAAAAAAAAGAAAATAAACATTATGAAAGAAAGGCATCAATAACTAAAAATAATAATGAAAATTTATCAAAAATGCCATCTTTAAAAAAAAGAGAATCATTTAAATTTAAAGTTATATCTCCTCAAAATAAAAATTTTGCAAGAGCTAAAACGATGAATCAAACTAATACACTTAATAATAATTTAAAAAGAGAATCTCTTTTAAAACATTTAGATTCTTTTATATCTCATAAACAAAAACTTAATGTAAATAATAATGAGAAAAAAAAAGAAGAAGTTAAAGAAGATGAAAATCTTTTTAATAAAATACCTAAAAAATATAAAAATATGAAAAAAAAACCAACTTTAAAAAAAATGGGAACTAAAAAAAAAATTAATCAAAATAAATATGAAGATTTAACTGTTAATGATGATTTTATGGAAAAATTATTAAATAAACAAAATGAAGAAGAAAATAAAAAATTAGAAAAAGAAAAAGAAAAAGAAAAAAATACAAAAAAAGAAGAAAAAAAAATAATTGAAATTGAAAAAAAAGAATTTCCAATAAATAAGAAAAAAGAAAATGAAGAAATTCCAATTTTAAATATTAAAAGTTCATTTTTCCAAAATGAAAATAAAAATAAAAATAAAAAAGTACAAATAGCTCCATTTAATTTAAGACAAGAATCAGAAGATATGAAATCCAAAAATTCTTCAAAAAATTTATTATCAAATAGATCATTAAGACAATCAGAAGATATAGGAGAAAAAGGAAATATAGATAATCAAGAATATGAAAAAATAGCAAATTTATTATCTGATGAAAATCAAAGAAAAAGATCTTTTAAAAAATTAAAAACAAAAACAAATATGGGTGATAATGAAAGTAAAGATATTTCTATTGATTATATTAATAATGATGATAGTTCTTATATTGAAGAAGAAAAATTAAATGAATATGAAAAATATATCCATTCTAATAATCCTGAAAAGAAAAAAAAAGGAAAAAATAATTTTGAAAAATTGGTGGATGAAATAAATAGATTAAAAAATATGTCTATTGAGGAATATATTGAATTTTTAGATAAACAATATCATGAAAAAGTTGATGAATATACTGATTATATTAAAGGACAAAAAGAAGAAGATAGAATTAATAAATTTGTTTATTCTTTAGTTAATCAAATGGATAAAGCTGAATTTACAAGAAAATTAAAATCTAAATATTGTCAGCCTGTTAATTATGTTGATACTTTAGGTAATAAATTAGAAAATCTTTAAATATGGTATTTTTAAAAAAAAAGTCATTATTTATTATTTATGTATATGTTATTATTTGATATTTTTTTTAAAATTATTTTTTTTTTCAGTGTTTTAAATAAAAATAAGAATTAAAAATTAAATTTCAAAAAAAATAAAAAAAATGTACAACAATAAAATAAAAATAGCAGTACCATATGAAGGAGGGAAATTATGGTCAAAAGAATATGATGCAGATGAAAAGATTCAAAAATTAGTAGATGATTTTAAAAAAGAGAATCATTCAGATATTCCTGAAAATATATTATTAAATTGGAGAAAAGATAATAAAACATTAAATTTTAATGACCCAATAAAAACATTACTTCCAAAAAGAGCACCCACAATAACATTAGATGTAGATTTTGAAGAAAAAGGAATAGATTTAACAAATAGAAAAAATATACAATCAAATTTATTAGGAAAACCATTTTATAAACCTTTTGAAGTTCAAGTATATAATGCAAAGGAAGAAACAATAAAAAATTTAAAATTAAATCAAAATGATATTTTAAATTCAGAAATAGAAAATTTTAGTCCTAATTCTTCTTATTGTAATGGTAATAATCATTTATATATTTCAGGAGGAGAAAATGAAAGAAATGTTATTTTAGGTCATCTTTGGGATATTGATTTAGAAAATGAAACAATTGAAAAAAATATTAAAGGAATTGAACCAAAAAAAAATCATAGTATGATTTTTATTCCTGATAAATATGTTTTTATTGTTGGTGGAAATAGTAAAAAAACTTTTTATTATAATACTGAGAATAAAGAAATTTATGATTGGGCTAATTTAAATCTTGAAAGAATTGAACCTGCATTAATTGTTAATAATGATTATTTATATTGTTTTGATAATATTAAAAGACGAAATAATGATTTGAGTTTTGAAAAAAGTAATTTAATTAAAAATCCAAAATGGGAATTAATTAAACCTAAAATTGATAGAAATATAAATATGAATCAAAAATTTTTTGGAGTTAGTAATTTAAATAAAGATAATATTATATTTTTAGGTGGAGATATGATTGATGATAATAATTCAGATATGAATTATATTTATAATATTCCAAGTGATACTATTTATAAAAGTAATGTTCCTTTTTTTCAAAAAAATTTAAGTGAAAAAACTTTTCTTGAATATAATGAAAAAACAGATTTTATTATTCCAGATTATTCAAAAAATTCTCCTGAAATAATATATTTTAATAAAGAGAATAGTAAAATCAGTCAAATTCCTTTTCAAATGAATAATAAATTAAGAGCTCCAAATCCAAAACCAAGAAATATAAGAAAGTATAATTTTAATATGCCAGAAAAAAAAATAATAAAACAAAAAGAAATAGAAGTGGAAAAACCAATGATTTTGAAAAATGAAGAAAATGAAAATATAAGAGAAACAGAACCAAAATTACATAGTAAATTTAATGCGAATATTCCAAATAATAAGAATAATCAATATATAGAATATAATTTTCAACCAATTGATAAAAAGTCAAAACCAATAATTCCAATTAAAGAAGAAAAAGAAGAAGAAATTCCTAAAAAAGAAAATATTAATATTAAAGAATATAATTATAAACCTGCATTGATTATTGATAATACCAAAAATGAAATTCCTAAAAAATTAAGTAAATCTTATTTAGATTATAATTATAGTGGAAGTTTATTAAGAAGTTCAATTATTAAAAATAATACTGAAGGTAATATTAGAAGTTCCAAATTACCAAGAGTTGATAAAAAAAAATCACCTTTTAAAATGTCTCAAATTGGAATTGCTGGTGATTTTGATTTTAGCAATTTCAAAAAAATTCATCAAAGTGTAAATGTTGGTATTAGTGGAAAAAAATCTGGTTCAAATATTATATCTTAGTTGTATAAATTTTTTTTTATAAAAAATTATAATTTTTTAATATTTAAAAATTAACATTTATAAATGTTATATTTTTTTGGTTTCATTAAAAAATATAAATTAATATTAATGAAGTTTAACAAGAAAAAATATATATTCAAAAGATTTAATAGTATAATTAAAATATTGAAATATAAAATATTCAACCATTTCATTTACGTTTACATTTAAAATATAATGAATAATTCAAAAATTATTTATTTAAAATAAAAATAAAAGATATTATGGGTATATAAATTATACCAGAAAAAAATAATGGATATAAAATAAAATCCATTTCAAATAATTAATAAAAAATTGGACAAATAATGTTTTCAATTAAGTTCAAAAAGTATTTTAATTTAAAAACTCTTTGTTTCGAACTTAAAATCATTTATTTCAAAAAAAATTTCCCAAAGTTATATTTTTATCATGTAATTTCAATAATTTAATTGATTAAAATAATCCATTCCACAATTTTAAAAATTCAGAAAAAATTTATTGTTTTCTTATGAATAAAGATTGACATTTACATAGTATATTTGAAATATTTTTTCATACCATTTAAATATTATTTTTCTTGAATTATTTATTAAAAACAATTATATTTTTTATATTTGAAATTTATATTATAAATTAATATTATATTGTAATAAAAGAAATATCTTAATAAATAAAATATATGAAAGTGTTTTAATGAAAGAAAAAAGTATGTAAAAGAAATATATAGTAAATTAAGAAAACTAATTGATAAAAATAAAAAATAAAAAAATTGCAAAATAATTGAAAATTTAAAAAGAATAATAATTATTTAAATAAAAAAATAAAAATCAATTGAACCAATAATAAAATATTCTATTTAAATAATAAGAAAAAAATTGAAAGTAATAAAAATTAACGTTTTAATGAATTTTTAATGAAAAATAATTAAATATTTTTCTTTTAATGAAGAATAAAATTAAAAAAAAATTAGAAGATGAAAAGCAACAAAATAAATTAATAAAAGAAAAAGAAAATACAATTAAAAATCAAGAAAGAGAAACAGAAGACTATAATAAAAATTTTGATTTTTTTGATAAATTTCCTAATGAAAATTTATTTAAAAATGCTCAATATGGTTTAAATGAAATTTTACAATTTGAAAAGGAAGAAGATAAAAATAGATATATATCATTGTTATTAAAAATTTCATTTTCAAATAAAGTGACATTGTTTTTTTTTCAATATTCAAGATTTATTGTTATTTCAATAAATAGTTTTTATTTCAATAGAAATAAAATTTGTTCGATGTCATTATATATTCATATAATTTCTATCTTAATATCTTTCATAATATTAAGAAGAAACAATGAAGGATATCTAATTTGGATAGTTAAATTTATTTTTGATGTTAATCAATCAGTTTTTATTTATAATGCAAGTTTATTTAATTTTTCTATTTCACCAATGAGTGAATTAATTTATAATGCATTTTCTAGTTTTATATTAAATATTCAAATGAAAGATATTATGTATTCAGCAGGAATAATTTCTATTACCTTTTTATATAATTATAAATCTTTAATATCTACATTTATTGAAATAATTTTTGGAAATTTATCGTCTATAATATTTATTTATTTAATTAAAAGAGCTTCAAAATATTTATGGATTTTATATGATTCTTTTAAAAAAAGTTTTAGAGTTGTTAATAATTTATTAGAGTATAATTTTTATCCTATATTTATTATCTCTAAAAATATGGATATTTTATATTGTAATGATGCTGCAAAAAATTTTTGTTATTTTATAATCAAAGACAAAAATTATGATTCTCATAGGAAAATGAATTTAAAAATGGAAATTAATTTCCAAAAATTAATAATTCCATCATTATATAATTTATTTAATGAATTATTGGAAGATTCATTAAATAGTGAAAAAAAAGAAGGTAAATTTTATTTTCCTTTTACAACATTAAATGAAAATTTAAATAATTTAGAATATAAAAAATATACAAATCTCTTTTTAATTTCTGAAGAATATGTTAAATTAAATTGGTATAGTGTTATTTGTCAAAGTTGTATTTGGAAAGTTCATAAATCAATTTTTATAAATTTAATTCCAAGTGATGAATTTATTTATAATAATATATTGAATAATCAAAATAAATTTTTATTAGGAAAATTTGAAGAATATATTGATAATTCAAATAAAATGTGTGAAATCATTTTAAGATGTGAAAGAAACTCAATTATTCCTTATTCAAGTTCTGGAAAAAATTATAAAAGATTAGGTATATATATTAAAAAAGAAGAGAAAGTTGAAAGTGTTTTATCTACTATAAATGATAATAATTTTGTTTTTCCAAATATGGATTTTTCTATTTTGTTTTTTTTCAAAAATCAAAGTGAAATTTTATTTGATTTATTATTAACTCAAAATATATATTTATCTTTATTAAATCCAAGAACTAATTTTGAATGTTATTCTAAAAAAGAAGTTAATTTAGAATTTTTCACTAATTATTTCTCTTTTTATTTTGACAGTCTTTTGACTTCAAAAAATTATTCTTTAGAATTTAAAATAAAAGAAAATTGTAAATATATAATTATTCAAGATATTTTATTGAGAATTACAATATTTAATATTCTTCTATTTATTTTAAGTAATTCTTGTTATAATGATAAAAAGAATGGAATTGTTATAAGTATTAGATTATCAAGAGAAAAAAATTTCCAAAATAAAAGTTTTAATTTAGAACATTATGTAGTTTCTGATTTTATAAAAAAAAGGAAAAATAGTGTAAAAGAGAGAAAATTATCAAAAAAAGGAATTTTTTCTCTAGAATTTGATATTTCAATAACAGGAGAAAATTTACTTGATTATAATAAAATTAATAAAATTCTCAAATCTAAGAATGATAATTCTTTTTTGAGATTAGAAGTTGAAAAACAAAATTTAAATATAGGAATTTTAACAGTTTATTATATAATAACAAAATATTATAAAAAAGAATTTACAATGAATTCAAATGAAAAAGGAAATATAATATTATTTAAATTAACTTGTGAAAAAATAATGAATTCAATTAATGGAGAAGATAATAATGAAGATTCTTATTCTTTATTCCAAGAAAAATTATATTTTTATAATATGTATTATCATGAAAAATTAATTAAAAACATTTATAATTTTGGTTTGAATGATAATAATCTTAAATTAAATATTATAATTGAAAAACATATGAATTCAAATTCTTTAGGAAAGTCTAGTGATTTTGATAGCGAAAATGATAATAATACTAAAATTTTAAATTCTGATAGTTTTAAAAAAGGATTCAGTTTAAACAATAAAAGTGTTAATAAAGTTAAAACTGAATTAAAACATGCTGAAAAAGAATTTTTAAATAAAAATAATCAATTTGATTCTTTTGGTATTATAAAATATAAAAATGAGTAAATTGTTTTTTATTTGATTAACAATCTTTTCTTAATTATATATAAAATATAAAGTATCTTATTATGTATAATATATAATTTTAAATAAAAAATATGATTGTTAAATAAAATCATTTACTATTATATTATATTTATTTAATTTTGATAATTTATAATTTTTTAAAAAATAACTTCAAAAATTTTATTACACTATTTTATTTCTATATTCTGTTCTATAAGTTAAATTTGTTGGAAAATTAAAATCCTTTTTATATATTATCATTTGTTGTTTTTTATTTTCTATAATTAAAATTAATTAATTGGGGATTAATAGTTTTTTTTTTCTCGTTAGAGCTTTTTCTAATTTTCAAATAGTATTTAAATATTTAATTTCTTTACTTTAATATTCATAAAAATTTATATTTATTAATATTTAAATAATAATATGAATTATTATAATGATTTTTAATCAAATCATTAAATTCATTAAATTCATCAAATTTTATATTTAA
>JAEEGK010014577.1_pt1 | contig 17548 bp, 13 predicted proteins | sample 8958771 | NCBI WGS metagenome assembly JAEEGK01 (sample SAMN16246547, study PRJNA631951) | gut metagenome | biome: gut microbiome; feature: rumen; material: SC-attached | host: Bos | place: Iran: Karaj | collected 2018-10
AAAAAAAAAAAAAAAAAAAAAAAAAAATAAAAAAAAAAAACAAAAAAAAAAAAATAAAAAAATAAAAAAAAATAAATGGGAACTTCACTAAATGTAAAATAATATAATTATATAATAAAAAAATAGTGTTGCAATCCAGATAACATAAAACATGAACATATAAATGAAATAGGAACAAATACATATCAATCAAATAAAAGAATAAAAACAGAAAATAAAATAGAAACAGAAAATGATACAGATAAATCAAAATTTAATTTAGAGCCATCAAATATAAATTCAATAGCTGCAATAACTTTTCAAGGAATAAATAATTCAAATTCAGATAATAATAATAATAATAATTTACGTCCTTTTCAAAATAAAAATTATAATAATTTAAATTCATTTGAAAATGAAAATGAAAAAATATCAAGAATAAATAATATAAAAAAAGTATTAGACAAATCACCAATATTAAATATAGAAATCAAATCATCACCTTTTTTTCAAATAGGAACTTCCTTTAAAATTGGTCCTTTAGGTTTAATTTCATATCCAAATAAAAATAATAATAATAATATAAATCAAAATAATGGTATAGTTTACTTTGGATTTTTTCCAGGTCAAAATAATCCAAATTCAAATAATTATGTTGATATTCAATTACCGCCAAAAGATATTGATTTAAGTACAATTTCTCCTATGAATAATATTAATAATAGTAATAGTAATAATACAAATATTAATAATAATAATAAATATATTGGAAGGTACTTTTATATTTATTTTAATCCTGATTTTATGAAATATTATATTAGAGATTGTGGTAATGGTTTTGGTACTTATATTAGAATTCAAAATGAAACTTTATTAAAAGATAATTCTATTATTAATATTGGAAATTCTTATATTTCAGTTTCTATTGGTTATGAAGATGAGTCAATTAATGATTTACATTTTGATAATTCTCATAAAAATATATTACATAATAATTTAAATAAAGATTATAATAATAATTTAAATTTAAAAATAGTATGTAAAGGAAAAATATTTTATGATCCAATTAATTTTCAACCAACAAAAAGTGCAATTAGAATAGGAAGAAATTCTAATTGTGAAGTAGTAGTTGATGATAAAATTTTAAGTAGAATTCATTGTACTATTGTTTATAGAAAAAATATAGGTTGGATTATTAGAGATGGACTTTATAATAAAAATAAAGATGGATCAATTGAAATGAAACCTTCAACAAATGGAACTTGGTTATATGCTTTAGAAGATATATCAATTTATGAAGGAATGATTATTAAATCTAATTATAATTTGTTTAAGTTTTCTTTTCTGAAATAATATTGAATGTATTTATTATATTTATGTATAATTATTATTAGATTCAGTATTTATGGTAAAATATGTTTTTTTTAATTTTTTTTATTCAAAATAAAAAAAGAAAGAAAAGTATAAAAATTTAATAAAAAAAAATTCCTTTTTTTTTAAATATTAAATGACCATTTTAAAAAAGAATTAAAAAATAAAAAAAAAAAACTTATTTATTTAAATCTAGGTTGTTCATTCATAGATCTTGCACTTTTTTCAACCATTTTCATAAACAAATCAAAATCAATCATTCCACTTCTATCTTTATCTCCAATTTTAACAAGCATTTTCCATTGAGTTCTACTAATATTAGTTCTAGGTAAAAAACTTTGTAAAACTGAAATTAAATTATCACATTGAATAACACTTGAACTAGAACCATCATTAATTAAAAATGGTTTAACATTATCTTTTATTAATTTTCTATTTCTACTTATTTCAACATATATTTTTTGTAAATCATTTGAAACTTCCCATTTTTTTAATTGATTAATTTTATTTTTATTTTCATTAATATCTAAATTTGAACTTATATTTCCAAAACTTCTTAACCATTCATTCATATCAATTTCACCATCTTTTCTTAAATCTAAATAATCAAAAGAATTTTTTAATAAAGTAAAATTAGGTAAATCTTTTTTTTCTCTTGTGAATAAATCACAAACTAAACTTTTATATTCATTAAAATCTAAAGTATTTGAAATATTAGCATCATTAAATTGAAAAGCTAAACGTGGATTTGAATAATATTTATATATTAATTGTTTAACTTCTGAAATAAAAGGTTGAATATTTAAATCTCCTTGAATAATATTTTTATCTTTATTATGTATGAAATTTAAAAATGTATTTATATTAATTTTTCCATCTCTAGTTTCTCCAATTTGAGAAATTATATTTTCAATTTCTAAATGTGTTAAACCAACATTTAAATCTTTTATCATATTATGAAATTCATATTTATTAATAATTCCATTATTACTTTTTGCTTTAATCATATTAAAATATGTTGTATAATCAAAACCAGCTGAATTAAGTAATCTTTTTAATTTAGTTAAACAATCATAATCATATGGAGTTTTTAATTTTTCTTCTTTTGGATTTGTTCTTCCTCTTAAATTTGCACTTTTTGGTCTTTGTCTTGTTGTTGATAATTTTGTTTTATTTAATCTTTTTATATCATATGATTCATCATTTTCATATGAATCAAAATATACAAAATTAAATTCACTATATTTTATATTGTCTATATCTTTGAAATTTAATTTCATATATTTTAATATTGTTTCTGTTAAATATTTATTTGGGAAAAATTGATTAATTGTGTTAAAGAAATTTTTTTTAGAAATAAAATTATCATTAAATGTAAAATTATTTTTATTATTTATTTTATTCATATTATCATCATTACTTTGATTAGTAAAAAATTTAAAAGCATCTACTGAATTATTAAAATTTTGTTGAATAAAACTTTTAATATCAAAATGCATTTTTTTATAAAAATCAAACATTTTTAATTTATTTTGAAAATCAAAAACAGTTAAATAATTTTTTTTTTGTGAATCTAAAGTTGTATAAACTGCTAAAACTTCATCATGAGTTAAATTAAATCCACTAAAACATTCATAATTTTCTCTATGGAATTTTTCAAAATCTTCAAATGTAAATTTATTTTCACTTGAAGCATTTTTTGCAAAAAATTCTTCAACACTATTATATCTTTCACTAATAAACATACCAAATTTTTCTATTATTTCATTTATCCATTCTGTATTTTCTTTTCCTTTAAATAAATTTTGATTTATTGTTTCTTTAAATTTTTCTTTTAAATCAATAAAATCACTTTTATTAATTGCTTTATTAGTTAATTCTTTAATATCAGCTAAACCAATATTATTATTTTTAGTTAATGAAATTGCTTGTAAAACTCTTTGTAATTTATAAATATTTAATTCATCTCTTGAAAAACCAAGACTATTAATACAAAATATTTTAAAATCATCTAAATTTATTATTCCATCATTATCATTATCCATTAAATTAAATATTTCTGAATCACTTAATGATGTTACATTATTTCTTAACCATTTAATTAAAGCATCAATTAATTCATTTTCTAATTTATTATTATTTTTTACTATAATTTCATTTGATTTAAATTCTTTAAATCGTTTTAAGAAAGTTTCTAAATCAACTAAACCATTATGATAATAATCTAAATAACTGAAAAATTGATCTTTTATTGCATCACTTAATAAAATATAATTATCAATTCCAGTATTAAATTCATAATTTGATACAAAACCATCATGATTAACATCTAATTTATTAAATAATCCAACTACAGTTATATTTTTCTTTTTCATTTCTGCTTTAATTTGTCTTACAATTGATTTAAATTTCTCTTCACTCATTGTATCATATGAATATAAATTATTATCAGGTGTAAATGAAGAATTTTCAAATTTGAAAAATGAAGTTGATAAATATCTTTCAAAAATACCTTTTATATCTTCAATTGATATTTTACCATCTGAATCTAAATCAAATTTCATTACTATATTATTATTTATATTTGGTATTTTTGATTTAAGGAAATTTTGAAAATTTTCAATTGAACAAACTTTTTTTACTTCATAATAACTTTTTTTCTGTTGATTATTTAATTTTTGGAAAAATATAATTAAATCATTTTTACATTCATTCTGAACAAATTTTTTAATTTCTTCAATACATTGATTAAATAAATCATCTTTAGCATTATAATAAACAAGTAATAAAAATTCAGGATATTTTACTAAATTATTATTATCAACTAACCCAGTAATTCTAGTAAATTTCATAATATCTTCATCTCTAAATTCATTTGAAAATTTCTGTATAACAGAACAAAAATCTGCTTTAGTTAATCTTCCATTATTATTACCATCAATATTTTGAAAGAATCTTAATAATGTTTCATAATCAGTTAAACTTTTAATATTTTCAATAAAATTTTTTTTAAAAGAAGTTCTATTTAAATCAAGGAAATTTTGAGTTTTAAAAACATCAAAATTTTTAATAATTGTATTAGTATCAATTGTTTCTTTACCACCATTCATTTCATAAAATAAATCTCTAATAAAATCATATCCTAAAGTATAATCTAATTTTTTAATTTTTCCTTCAAAACCAGTAAAATCTAAAACTTGATTTTTTTCAATATCAATATCCATTCTATAAGCCAAATCTTCAATATCTAATTTATATCTTTTAATAATATCTTGTATTTCAAATAAAGGATGAGTAATTTTTCCAATTACTTTATTAAATTCTTGTCTATCAATTACACCATCTTTTTTTAAATCAATCATATCAAAAATATGATCTATTTCTTCAGCAGAGTAATTAAAGTATTTTTCAACTAAAAAAATTTTATGAAAATCATATCTTGTTATTATATTTGAATCTCTTGATACATTATATGTTAAAAGATGAGAAAAATATTCATCAATTTTCATATTTGAATGTTGTATTGCATATTTAAAATTGTTTATTACTTTTAAATCAAATTCTTCATTCATTATTCTTTGATCATCTTCAAAATATTTTTTATAATCTTGAAGTGTGAAATTTCTATCTGATTTAATTAAAAAATAATAAATTGCATTTAATGAGTCTTCTGAAAAGTTTGTTTGTCCTAAAAATAATTTTATAAATTCATTTTTTGATATTGAATTTTTATCCTTAAATAAAAATTGTTTTCCTCCTGCTGCATAAATAATATCTTTTAATTTTTTAAATGAATCAAAAATATCAGAAGTATTCATTTCACTTAAAATTATTTTACAAGCATTCATTTTATCATTAAATTCTTGTAAAGTAAAAGCATTTTGATTTTCAATATCAATAAATTGTAAAATTTGACTTATTTTACTTCTTGGATAAACAATATCAAAAGAACGTAAAATTGTTAATAATTCATTAATAGAAATTTTTTGTTCTAATCTAGTTTTATTTTTAAACATTATTTGACTTTGTACTATTTTAATAGTTTTAATTTCATTTTCAATTTGTCTTAATAAAACTTTTTGACTATTTAAATTTTGATCACCATTAACATTTAAACTCTCATCACCATTTAATCTCATTGCTGATAAAGGTCTAATTTTCTGACTTTGAAATAAATTATTTTTTCTAAAACTTCTACTTTTAACATCAAAAGTTTCATTAAATGTATTATCACCAATAATTTTTTTAATATCTCTTAAGAGAAAAGTCATTAATTTCATATAATCAATTATTTCTAAATTCTCAGAATAAACTTTTACAATATCATTTACTAATTGAGTAGTTAAACCATAATGTACATTTGCTTTTGTAAATGCTCTTACACATTCCATTCTTTGTATTGTTCCTGAATTTCTTTTATCAAATTTTTTCATTTCTTTTATTATTAAAGATTTATGAAATTGAATTGCTTCTAAAATCTCATTTGATATATTTAAATCATATAATGTTATTTTTTTTCCTTTTTTTTTTATTTTTGGTTTATCATTTATAAAATTTAATTTTCTTTCTTCTTCTTCAACTTGATTTTCAATATTTTGAGGAGGAATATTTTCATCACCATAAACATCTTTTAAATCAATACCTAAATTATTTTTTAACCAATTTTCTCCATCTTGACTAATTTTAGTAATAACAGAAGTTTTAGGTCTAATAGTTTTTAATCTCCTTTCAACATTAGGAATATCTTTAATATGAACATTTTTATTATGACCAACTTCCATATATAATTCCATATCTTGTTTAGTTCTTAATAATTTTTCAGGAATATCTTTAGCTTTATTAATAATATTATCATTAAATCTTACACCTAAAATATTTCCTCTTATTAATAAAGTTCCTAAATTAGGCATTTCTTTATTTTTAAATGAACCTTTTCTAATTTCATCACTTAAATATAATATTTGATTTTGAATTATCATGTAACATTCTTCTTTAGAAACTCCCATTGCATATGCAATTTCAGCATAATTAATTCTTACGTGACTTAAACTATTATTTAATTTTTGAGTATAATAAATTAAACCTGTTGAATTATTATATTGTCCTGGTTTTAAATATTCATTAAATTCTTTACTAACTATAAAAACTGGTTTTTTTGATTTTTTGTCTCTTTGATATTGATTTGTTGTACCTTCTAAATTTACTTCAGATGATATAAAAGTAAATGTTCCAAAACCTTTTATTACTGTTCCTTTTCCTGATTCATAATTTTGGGCTATAAATTCACATAAACAATTCCATGCTTTGTTTAATATTTCTGGAGTAAATGATTTTAATATATCTTCTCTTTTTAAGTAACCGTTGTTTATTTTTATTTTTTCACCTATTTTATTTACTAATGTTGCACTTGATGGACGGACAGTTGCAGATTTGTACATTTTTAATTATATTTTATTTTTTTTTTGTTTTAGATTAATTTTTTTATTTTTTATTTTAATTTTTATTTTTGTTGAATAAATAATAAGAATTTTTTTATTAATTATATATATACTAATATGTATTAATAATAATTAATTATAATAATAAATAATATTAATTTATACATTATTTAAAGATTTTTCTTCATTATTATTTTTATTTTTAGCTTTGCAATACATAAAATGTTGTTTAACTTTTTTAAAAGTTTGATGACAATAAGGACAATAATTAGGATCAATATTTTCTTCACTTATTAAATGATTTTCAAAAAAGAATTCATAATTCCTTTTCATTTGTTCTATATTTTCTTCACCTCTTCCTTCAACACATTCATTAAAATGGAAATTTTTTTCAGTATCAGTCATAGTTTTAAAATAAACAAATTTACAAATTGGACATTCTCTTTCAAGTTGTTTTTTTTTTTCTTCTTTTAATTTATTTTCTATTTCTTCAGTACTAATTTCTTGTTTTCTTTTTTTTCCTAATTTTTCAAATTTAATTAATTCAATTTCTTCTTTTGGATCTGAACTTCTAATTCTTATTGTATGATAATTATTATTATTATTATTTTTAAAAAAATTTGATTTATGTTTTTTATTTTGTCTATTTTTATTTAATTCATCATTTTCTTTTTTTATTTTTGTTTCATTTTTATTTTCTTTTGATTCATCAATATCAATTATTGGATTATTATTCATATCAAATTGAATTTTTATTTCTTCTCCTTTTCGAAATCCATAAACTTTATTTATATTTTCTAAATTATTGTTATTATATTTTATTATTCTTCTTGAAAATCTTCCATAATTCTTTAATGATTCGTTTATAAAAGAATCAATATCTTTACTTGATGTTGTCATTTAAATTTTTAAATTTATTTGCTAAATGTAATAAAACATTTTTTTTTTTATTATATGGTAAATTAATTTATTTTTAATTTTCAGCAAACTAATTTTAAAAAATATTATAAAATTAAAAATTAAATATCACAAATTAAGAAAATAAAATTATTATATATAAATTGTTTATTCAATCTTTTTTTTCATTATTATTATTATTTTTAATTCTAGTAATTCCACTTTTAAATTCACAAAAAATATTTTTAGCTATATATTCAGCAAATTCTTCAAATAATTCAACTTCTTGATTTTCTCTCTTAAAATCAAAAGAAGGAACAACTGCATTTCCCCCAAATTCAATAGGTAAATTATCAACTTTAATAGTTTTTGTTAATAAACTACTATAATTTTTATTACTATGAAAATAAATTAATCTAAAATAATCAATTTTATCTAAACTTTCTTGAAAAGTAATATTTTTCTTTAGTAAAGTTATATTATAATTAACAATATGCATTTTATTAATCATTAATGGAAAATAATTATTAATATAAATCATTATAAATGATATTAATTCTGTATTTGGTTCTTCCCCATTAAAACTTATTATTATATTTATTTTATCACTAAAATGAAATCCTTTTTTTTTTAAATTAGGAAGTATAATTTCATTAATAAAAGTAAAATAAATAATATAATCAATAAATGAAATATTATTTTCAATACCTAAATTATAAGGAACTAAATAAAAATTTAAATTTAATTCTTCATCATAACCATAAACAAAACAACATTTACTTTGAATAATATTAATAATATGATATAATTTAAATGGGAATTCTTCACATAAAAAATTAGTTCTTTTAATAATTTTATCAGAAATATTATTTGATTCATTTTCAGGTTCAAAATTATAAGATAAGTATTTTGCAATTAAAGGAAAAGTTATTTTTTTTAATTCAATAAGAGGATAATTTTGTGTTGCTCCATAAACAGAACCAATTCTATGATAAATTGCCATTGTTGTATTAAATAATTGTTCTGGTGTTAATTCTGGTAATAAATTAAAATATGAATTTTCAATTTGATTTAATATTCTTTTTTTATTATTAAATGATTTTACATCTTGAGGTATATAAATATTAAAAAAATTAATAAAAGTTTCCATTGATTTTCTATAATCATTATAATTTGTAAATGAAAGTTTTTGTTTGTTTTTTGGAGATGATAATACAGGATATTGATCATTCATTCCTTTATTTATTGATTTTGAACCATATAATAAATTTGTTCTTGATGATACTGTAACTGCAGTTTCTGGAAGATATAATGTTTGTTTTGTTCCCATTTAATTTTTTTTAAAAATAAAATAAATATTATTATATTACAATTTTTCTTTTAAATATAATTTTCTTTGTGTAATAATATTAAAACTAAAAAAATATTTTATATTAAAAATTCAAATATTTATTTTTATATCAAAAAATAATAATATATGTCATTATCATATGATAACTATCAAAAAATTTCAAATATATTTTTAAAAAATAATAACACACCTTCATTATTTTCAAAAGAAGAATTAAAAGAAGTAATATCAATTATCACAACATTACCATATTATAAAGAATTAATATCAAAAAGAGGATATATTTGTTTAAAAGAAATTTGTTTGAATATGACATTAAAATTTTTTCCAGCACAAACTAAAGTAAAAAGATATAATAAAGATAGAACAAAATATTTACATTTATTATATGGTTATATAAAAGAATATATTGATTATTCTGGAAGAAGTGCTTTAAAAAGAGAATTATGTTTAACTGATTGTTGTTATGCAAAATTCAATTTTGAAAATTATATTAATATAACTAGTAATGATATTAATATTTTAATTAAAAATTTTGTAAATAGAATTAAAAGTTTTTTTCCTTTTCAAGATTTGAATGATAATGATTATTATAAATTATTTCTTTGTTATGATGAAATTGATTTTAGAATAGATGATTATGTTTATAAAGAAGGAGATGATGTTGATGGTATTTATTTAATTTTGGAAGGTGTTTTTGAAGTAAATAAAAAATTAATTAAAAAAAATGTTTCTATTGAATTAATTAATGTAGAAAAAAAATTAAAATATTTAAAAAGAGAAAATAAATATTTAAATCATTTATTAACTACAAATTATATTTCTAGAAATGTAAGAAATAATTTAAATAATGAAATAAACAATAATTCAAAAATGTTATTTTTTTCATCAAATGATGTTTCAAATATTAAAGTAAGAATCATTATAAATAATTATTTTTGAGTTATTAAAACTTAGGGAAAATGATATTTTTGGTATTAATGAAATATCAATTGGATTAAAAAAAAGGAAAAATACAATAAAATGTATATCACAAAAAGGAAAAATTTGGTTTATTCCTTCTATAAATTATGAACAATTAAAAAGTTATAAAGTTAAAGAATTAATAAAGAATTATGCAAATATTCAAATTAATATTTTAAATGGGAGATATAAAAAAAATTTTGTAATTAATGAAAAAAGAAGAGAAAAAGAAATACCAATTAATGAAAATAATGATGATGATTTAAAACAATATAATAGAACTTATATAAAGGAATTTACTTTAAAATCAACCCCTTTTATTCCTAAAAAAGTTAATTGTTGTATTAGTAAAATTAATTCTCTTTTTCCTTCTGTTACTCCTAATGAGTCTGCAACAAGGATTTTTGATTATAATAAAAAGAGTTTTCAAAGTAGTTTAATTAATAAACATTTAAGATCTAAAACAATTTCTTTGGATTCTAAAGATAAAAAGAGAATTTTTCATAGAAATAAAGTAAATAATTCAAATAAAGGTCTTTTTAATATTAAAGATGAAATTAATGATTTAAATGATGAAAATAAAAGCAATTTTGAAAATTATTTTACAATTGAAAATTCTTTAAGAAAAAATTCAATTAATAATCATATTATTAAGACTGAACAAACAAATAAAAAAAAAAATGTATTTCCACACTTAATTAAGGAAAATAAAACATTTAAATATATGAAAATTAATGTTTTCCCTTTAGGTAAAAGTTATAGTAATCTTCCTTTAAAAAATTTAATGATAGATATAAAATAAAATTATAAATATTATAGAAGAATATAAATAATTATAGTATTATATTTGGAAATAATTAAATAATCCTTTTATTTATATTAAATAAATTTATAAAAAATATTTTAAATAATGAATTAAAAAAACATAACTTTCATAATGTTTGATTTATCCAAACAAAAATACAAAGAAGAATTATATTTAACAACATTATTAACAACATCAACAGAAAAAAAAGAAAAAGAAAATGAAAATAAAAGACAAAAAATGGCAGAAAAATTATTATTTAAAAAAAAATTAAAACTTCCTCAAATTAAATTTCAAAATACTAACACAATAGGAAATATATCAAGAAGAAATAATATAAATCCATATTTTTCTCCTGAAAATTATCATCATTTTACAGAAAGTTGTAATAAATATGTTTCAAAATTAGATCCAGTAATAAAAGATTGTTTATCACCAAAAAATATTATAATGAGAACAAGGAAATATGATATTAATGAAAATAAAATGCTTTCTGATTTAAAAAGAGATGATATTATTAATCGTTCTGCAGGAAAAGGAATTTTTTTTAGAATATTAAAATATAAAAATATGAGAAAAAAAAAGCCTTTTAAATTAATTTTTAGAAGTGTTGATTATAATAATAATGAAAGATTTATTAAAAAGATTAATAGAAATAAAGAGATTAAAAATATAAAAAATAAAAATAATAAGGAAAATCTTAATGGAAAAGAAATTATTAGAAATAAATATGTTTTTTCTGATAATGAAGAAAATATGAAACCAATGAATGAATTATTATGGGATATTAAACCTCCTAAAATTACAGCTAAAACTATTGATCATTCTAAAGATTTTATTAAAATGGGAGAAATGGAAAATAAAACAAGAGACCAAAGAATTATAAATGCATTAATGAAATCTGGAGATTCAGAATTAAAATTTAATATTGGGGCAAAAATTAATTAAATAAATAAAATTTGTTAGATATATTTTTTTAAATATATATTTTTTTGTTATTTATTTACAATTATATTTGTTCATTCTTTTTTTTTTTTGAGATTTTAAAAAAATTAATTTATTCTATTAATTATTAATACTCATAATCAATGAGTTCATATAATAAAAAGAGAAAAAATTAAATTATAAAAATATATACACAAAAAATTTTCGAGTTCATTTCATAAAACAACAACATGAAATTCTATCTTTAACTCTTCTTCTATTATTATTATTATTATTATTATTATTATTATTATTATTATTATTTGTAGTATTATTTATATTATTATTTGAATTATTATTAATTGTATTATTTATTTGTCCTGTTGTTTTTGATTTTTTACAATCTCCTCTTATATTTCTTGATAAACTTTTAAAAGAATTATCTTTATTTTTCTTATTTTTAATTATCATATTATAAATAAAATTACTATCTTCTTTATTTTCAGGTTCTTTAAAAAAGGCTAAAAAAATTTAAATAATCTTCTTACTTTTATCATTAATTTGATTTATATTATTATTAAATGAAAAATAAATTTGATTTAATGATAATGTTCCATCTGAATTTTTGGGATTTATTTTCAAATTAAAAGTCTTATTATTATTTTCATTATTTTCATCTTCATTAATTTCTTTTTTACAATTATCAAAATTTAATTTATTTGGTGTTTTATCATTTGTAGATAATTGACTTCCTATTTCTTTTCTATTTCTACTAGGAATATGATTTATATTTTTTATTAAATTCTTAAAAGAAATTATACTTGATTCTTCAAGATAAAATTCAATTTTATCATCATTTGACATTACTACTTTTTTTTATTTTTATATAATTTTTAAAAAGAATTAAAAAAAATTAAATTAATTGAGAATATTTATAAAACAATATATAATTGTTTTTTTTTAATTATTATTAATGTAATAAATTATTTTGTTTTTGAAAAAAATATGTATAGTCAAGAGAAATTAAATACATATAGAACATTATCTCCAAAACTTTTAAAAAAAAAAGAAATAAATCTTAATGATTTAAATAAAGAAATTATTAAAAAAAGAAATCATAATAATAATAAAGCAAAAATTTATTATATTTACAATTCTTATTATAAAACTCCCAATACTAGTTTAAATAATACATATTTTAAAACAATAGTAAAACAACTTCCAAGTAAATTATATTTAACAAGAAATTCAAATCAAACTTTTAAATCAAAAGAAATAATTTTATGTAATTTAACAAACAATTACTCAAAATCATTAGAAAATTTCAAATCAAATAAATATAACGAATATATCAAAAAAAATATAAATCATAAATTTAAATTGAATCATAATAAAAATTTATCAAGTGATTTCAATAAAAGAGTATTTTCTGGAGATTCTTTATTTCCAAAAGAAAAAACTTTTTCATCAAATAATCTAAAGAAAAGTCAACCAATAAATAATCAAATATTTAATCCAGCAAAAATTATTTTAAATAAACTTTATGAAAGAAAATTAGTATCTGATAATTTTTATTCTATATTATCTAAAAAACAATTAGAATATTTTAATAAAATTTCTAATCCAGTAGAAAAGGAATGTGATAAAGAATTACAAATAAAAAAACAATTTTTTAATAGTCCTTCAAATTCAATGAGTTATATTTTAAATAAATCAAAAGAAAACGATATTCCAATTGTTTATCCTAATTTTGTCTCTTTTTGTAAAAGTTATAATTCTGAATCTGAAAAAGATAGATATGAAAAAAATAAAAGTTTAATAATTAAATTACAATATTTTTTTAATAATTATTGGCATAAAAGAAATGAAATATCAAAAGATTTTTTTAATCAAAATAATATTTTTGATGAGAAATATTATAATAATCAATATTTTGAAAATTTTTCTAATTTCATTAAATATAATTTTAATAATATAGATTGTAAAAAAACAATTAAAGAAATAATTGATGAAGGAATAAAATTTGAATATAAAGAAGATGAAAAAAATAAAGAAAATCAAAATAAAGAAATAAAAGAAAAATATGGATATAGAAATTCAATGTATTTAGAAAAAGATAAAAAAGTAATTGAAAGTTTTAGAAAGCACTTAGATAAAATGTATAATGATAATACAAATCAGAATTTATTATATTTTAAACATAAATATGGAAAAATTGATACATTTAAAGGAAAAAGTTTAGCAAATTGTTTAACTAAACAAAAATTATTATATAAAAAATATAATAATAAAACTTTATCACCTTTTCAAAAAAATTCAGTTGATGAATATGATGAAAATGATGTTAAGGAATTAGAAAAAGAATTAAATAGTTTAAATGAAATAAAATTAAATGATAATGATATTAATGATCAAAGAAATAAAAGATTATATTATACATTTAATCTAAAAAAAATGAGAAAAAATCCAGAAGAACTTATAAGAAAAAAGAAAAAATTATTAGAATATATTGTTCTTCAAAATGTAAAAAATAAACAAGCTTTTTTACAAGATATAAATAAAAGTCAAGAAGAATAATAAATATAAATAATATTTAATATATTTAAAAAATTATTAAAATAAACTACAAAAAAAAATAAATTATTAAAAAAAAAAATATGCAAAATAACCAAAATTCATCTTCAGCATTAGCAATAAATGTAATTCCCCCAGAAAAACTAACAATAATCCTAAATGATTTTATAACAAAAACAATAACTCATTTAAACAAACTAAGTATAAACGTAGAAGATAAATTTCAAAATTTTGATCAAAAACTAGATGATTTAGAAATAATGATAACACTTCTTGAATCAAAACTAAATAGTCTTCCTCCAGAAATAACATCAACATATCCTCAACTTCAACAATGTAATTTAGACGATGTGAATCCAGTAATAAACATAGTTCAACAACAATCAGTTCCAAATACTCAACCATCATCATCAGTACCAGTAGCACCACCCTTAGGTAATGTTCCAGTTCCTCCTCCTTTAGGTAATGTACCAATACCACCTCCTTTAGGTAATGTTCCTGTTCCTCCTCCTTTAGGAACTGTTAATATAAAAGTACCCGTTCCTAATATGAGTAATGTTAATGTTCCTGTTCCTAATGTTCCTGTCCCTAATGTTCCTGTTCCTAATGTTCCTGGTAATAATGTTCCTGATAATAATGAGGAAGAAAAAAAAGAAGAAGAAGTTAAGGAATTAACTCCTCAGGAAAAATTAGATAAGTTTTTAGAAGAACATGAAGATTTAGTTGGATTACATAAAATGCTTAAGTTAAAAATTCCTGCTGGAGGAGTTTTACAGAAAGCTACTATGAGTAAGATGAATATGACACTTGTTAATGAGTTAATTGATTTATTTAAAGCTGTTCATCCTGGAGTATAGTCTTTTTATAATTAGAGAAATATATTATAAAATTGAATTTTATATAACTTTATATTTGTTTTAAATATAATTTAGTTTTTTTTTTAATTTTTTTTTTTAAAATGTCTTAATTTTATCTATAAAATGGCAAAAAGAAGACAAAAAACTAAATTAAAACTTCCATATAAAAAAAAAACAGAAAGTAAAATAGAATGTAATGGAATGATATTAACAAAAGTTAATAGAAGAATAATAGAAAAAACATCAATGATAATGGAATATTATAAATGTGAGAATTCAATTAATAATAAAAATGTATGTAAATTTGCAGGTAAATTATGTTATAAAATAGGAACACAACCGAAAAATATTGAAATAATATCTGATCATTCTTTAACTTGTCCAGGTTATAAAAAATATACAAAAATAAATAAATTTAATGAAAATGATGAAGAAAGTTTTGAAAATGAAGAATCAATAAATCCAATGATTCAAAGTAATTTTTTATATGAAAAGTTAGATATTTTTATTCAGTTACATAGTCCTAAAAATAGTGATAATGAAGAAGATGAAGAAAATGAAAAAGATGAAAGTGATGAAAGTTTTGATAAAGAAATTAAAAATAGTAAAAATAAAAGAAAAAGTTTAGAAGAACTTAAAAATAAAGGAAATGTGAATAATGATGAAAAATAATTTTGATAAATATAAATGTTTTTTATGGTTTTTTAATATTTAAAATTTTTTCCCTTTTTTTCATTTATAATTTATTATAAATGATAAAGTATTTAATTAATCAAATTTAAAATCAAAAAAATTTTCTTTAAATAAAAAAATAATGTCTAAATTAACTATTTCTATAAAAATTGAAAATCATAATAATTATATCAAAATTAAAATTTTATAATAATTCTACACCTATATCTTCATAATTTTTATTTTTTAAAACAAATTTATTTATTTTTTTCATTTTTCTTCTTACCAAATAATAAAATCCAATTCCAAAAATAAATAAACAAAAAATCAAAGTATAGAATTTATTATTAATAAAACTTTTTTTAATTTTTTGTTCATCATCAACTTCAACAAAAATATTTTTTTTAACATCTTCAAATAAATTAATAACTTGATTTTCATAATCAAATTCAACAGCCTCATAAGATTTCATTAATCCTTTTCCAATAATAAAATTTTTACATTTATTAAATAAAACTTTTCCTTCATCATAAATTGCTCTATTTTTATCAATATTTAAAATTTTATTTCCAATTTTAAAAGTAAAAACAGGAAAATCATCTAATTTAGAAACATCACAATTAATTCCATTATAAGCATTCCAATAACTATATTTTTCTTCACAAATTCCTTTTTCAATTAAATTTTTAAAACCAAAATTAACTAATTTTTCAAAAATTTGATTAGGTAAACAAATAATTCCCCATTCATTAATATCAAATTGTAAAATTGAATCTTCATCATTAATATCATATTTAAAAATTGAATTATTATTTAATTTAATTTCCATAAATTTAACTTTTTCTTTAACAAACCAACCTTTTTTATTAATTTCATAATTAACATTAAAAGTAGTTTTTTTAGTATTATTTAATAAATTTAAAGGAACTCCTCCTAAATTTAAATTAGCAACAGGTGAAGAAACTCCAGTATAAAAATCAAAAGAAAAAGAAACTTTATTTATTATATTTTCATTTTTTAATGAATGTAAAAATGAATATTTTTCGTCTTTAATATTTGGAATAAAATTAAAAAAACTCCATAAAGTTGTATCAGGGAAATATTGAAAATTTTTTAATGAACTTAATTTACAATTTTCAATTGAGAAATCCCCTTCTTTAAAACCTGTTCTTAATTCGTGAATTGGTCCCATTAATCGTCCAAAATATTTTTCCACATCATCTCTTAATGTTATATAAAATTTTGTTCTTCCTATTTTCTTCATTGATACATAGATGAAACATGAATATTGATTTTGTCCTGCTATGGGGATTTTTATTATTTTTTCATTTTCTGTTTTAATCTTGTTTAGGAGTGTTATTGAGATGAAAAAATTTAATAATAACATTTTTTGATTTTTTTTTTTTCCTTTTTGGTATTTAATATTAATTTTTTTTTTTGTATTTATATTGTTTATTGTTAGTTTATTTATTTTTTTTAATATTGTTTTCTTTTATTTATTTTGTTTGAGATATTTTTTTAAAATGTTTTTTATTATGATGTTTATAAATTGATTCATATATTAAAAAATAATTAAATAAATAGTTATGAATTTATAATTAAAAAATAATTATTGAAAATTAATTAATTAATTCAATCATTATTTTTTTTTTAATTTTTGGGGATTGGGGATTGGGGATTGGGGATTGGGGATTGGGGATTGGGCCCAATCCCCAAT
>JAEEGK010014581.1_pt1 | contig 17543 bp, 9 predicted proteins | sample 8958771 | NCBI WGS metagenome assembly JAEEGK01 (sample SAMN16246547, study PRJNA631951) | gut metagenome | biome: gut microbiome; feature: rumen; material: SC-attached | host: Bos | place: Iran: Karaj | collected 2018-10
GAAGGACTGCCTGCAGATGACGGCCTACATCATCAATAAGATTGAGGTGAACGAGCATATACTCGACAACCCGATGTACGACCCGATGTTCTCGGTCGAGGAGGTCAACCGCCTCGCCGCCAGCGGCATGCCTTTCCGCGATGCCTACAAGAAGGTAGGACTCGACATCGAAGCCGGACAGTTCACGCCCGACAAGGACATCCACCACACCCACGAGGGCAGCATCGGCAACCTCTGCAACGACCGCATCGCCGCCCTGATGGACCGTGTGCTTGAAGGTTTTGCCTTCGAGCACGTGATCGAGGCCGAACACAAACTATTGGAGACCCACCCCTAACCCCTCCCTGAATGGAGGGGCATAGTTACCATCGTCACAGATATGAGGAGATTTGTCCATAGCATAGTGTCTATACCCCTCCATTTGGGGAGGGGCTGGGGGTGGGTATTCTTCCTCGTGCTTTTTTGGGCCTGCGACGACGTTGAGAACAGCGTCTATCGCGGCCATGCCTGCTACTTCATCTTCGACGCGACGCTCCATCCCGCCCCCTGCCAGCTGACGGTGGCTTTGGGCAATCCCGGCCACTTCATGACCGTCAGGGCAAAGATGATGGGCGGCGTGCGCCACATCCTGACCACCCGCAACTACGACCAGGCCGAGGAGGACATCACCCTGACCAGCAAGAAGGAGAACAGCACCCGCTGCGTGCTCGGGGCCAGCAACGCCATCATCATCGGGCGCAGCAGCTACACGGGGATGTTCATCTGCTACGAGGGCCAATGCGCCAACTGCCTCGACCAGTACGGCGGCACGAACTACCCGCTGACGTGGAGCCCGAACGGCCAGCAGCTGCAATGCGCCCGCTGCAAGCGCAGCTACGACGTCAACAACGGCGTGGTGGCTCAAGGTGAGGGCGGGCGCCAGCTCTACACCTACAACGCCGCCTTCGACGGAGCAGTGCTCCGTGCCTGGAACTGATGAAAACGGGAACGGGAACGATAACGAAAACAATAACGATAACCTATATTATTATGAAAAGACTACTGAATTTACTACTGACATTGCTCATCGTCACAGCTGCCACAGCTGCCACGGTGAACCGACAGCAAGCCCGCGAGGCTGCCGCCAAGTTTATGCAGCTGAAGGGTAAGCAGATCGACGCAACCAGCCAGCAGGGCAACAAGGCTCCTGCCGCCGACCAGCCCCTCTACGTGTTCAATGCCGCCGACGACGGTGGCTTCGTCATCGTCTCCGGCGACGACCGCACCGATGCCATCCTCGGCTACACCGAGCAAGGCAGCTACGACGAGGACAACCTGCCGCCAGCCCTCAGGGACTGGATGGAGCAGATGCAGGCCGAGATAGAGGCCCTGCAGCAGATGCCCGCCGAGGGACGCGCCGCCAGCGCTCCCAAGGCAGAACCGCAGCAAGTGACCATCCACCAGGCTATTCCTCCGCTGATTAAAACTGAATGGAACCAGGGCAACACTTACAAGCAGCAGAACTACAACACCGACGGCATCTACAACTTCAAGTTGCCGAAAGACGGCAGCTACTATCCCTGCACAGGCTGCGTTGCCGTCTGTGGCGCCCAGATTATGTATTATTTCAAGTGCCCACAGGGACAGACGACCGACGTACCGGGCTACCCTAACGAAAACCCGAACGTCAACACGTCGAACGGCCTGCCCGCCACCACCTTCCAGTGGGACAAGATGAAAACCAGCTACAACAGTAGCAGCGATGCTTATTCGGAGGCTGCTGAAGCCGTGGCCGAGCTGATGCTCTATGCCGGTTATGCCGCCGAGATGAGATACGGTGTCGGCGGCTCGTCGGCCAACCAGATGCAACTGGCCAGGGGAATGGCCGAGTATTTCGGCTACGACCCGTATTCACTGGCCTACATCAAGCGCTCGGAACATTCGATTGCAGAGTGGGACGAACTGATGTATAAGGAAATAGCCGAGGGGCGGCCCATCATTTACGACGGTGCACAGGCTGCTGACGGGAGCAATGGCCATGCCTTCCTCTGCGACGGCTACGACGGCGCCGGACTCTACCATTTCAACTGGGGCTGGGGCGGCGACTCTAATGGCTACTTCAAGTTGCAAGCCACGAATCCTGACGGCCCTAACGGCTATCCTGGCTACATCTTCAACAACAGCGCCGTCATCGGCATACGGCCTTTTAACGGCATCGTGCCTGATGACCTTGACCCCAACGGCGATGACGAGTGGGAGGATCCCGTCATTGAGGGTTTGGTGGCATCAGTTGATTTCAATGGAATAGAAGGTACTACAGTGTCACTGGGTATGTGGAACAAAAACGAGGAAGAGTGCGGTTTTGGATTTGGCATAGGAGAACTGCTTGATGATGGGACCATCAAAGAATTTGACTACAAATTTGAATACTCTAAGAATACCGTACTCAAAAAGAACTATGGTTGGGGAGAGCGTCTCTTTGACTTCTCCGATAACAAACAGAAATTAGAAAATGGAACTCACAAACTTGTGCCTGTCAGCCTGCTCAATGGTGAGACGGAGTGGAAACGCTGCCGACCTGCTGACATGTGGTTTGAAGTGACTGTCAGTGACGATAGTATGGACATCGTCCGACATCCTGTTTACGACATTCAGATTAACAAGTTCGAGCTGGCCACTCCAGGTGCCCCTGACGCCTATCAGCGCGTGGTAGTTAACATCACGAACAAGGGCGACAATACCACGAAGACCTATTACATCTATGTCGACGGCAAGTGGGCGGGATTCTCTGATTCGCGCAGAACGCTGAAGATTGCAGCAGGCAACACCAAGGAGTTCCTGCTCCTGACTAAGATAATGTCCGAGGGCAAGCATACGGTGACCCTGCGCGAAGGCTATGAGGGACCTGTGGTGGCAGAATTTGAGGCAGACATCAAAGTTGACCTCGCAGCCACGGACTTCAGAGTCGTCAGCGACCTCAAGTTTGCCGGTACCCCGTTGCCAATAGACGTCACCGTCAGCAACAAAGCCGGCGACTACACCCTGCCGCTCTACCTCTTTGCCAGCACGTCTGAAAACAGCATTGGCAGTCGGGTCTATATGGCTGGTACGGGCATTCCTAACGGCGGCAGCGAGGACGTGCGCTTCTATTTCAAGCCTAACTACGGGGGAACATGGTATCTGAGCGTGGCTACCGACCAGTACGGCAACAGGGTTATCGGAAGCGGCTCGGTCGACATTGATGATGCCCCGTCGGGGACGGTGACGTTGCAGCGGGTAAGTAGCACTTGGACATCTCTCCCTAATGGTCAGGCAGAATATGTAGTCACGTATAAGAACACCAGCGAAACCACCTATTACAGGAACGTGCGCGTTCACCTGTATCGTAAGCCCGAGGCGGAAGGTAACTGGCCGCATCATGGCAGTAACACCTCAGACCCCATCGTGTTGGAGCCGGAGCAGGAAATAACGCTCACGTTCAATTTCACGGAACTGGAAGATAGTGCAGAGTACGGAATATATCCACAGTACTACTCGACATACACCAGCACCAACTACACGGATCTTTACCAGTATGTAAACTCTGAAACGCACACCTACACCGCCCCCGCCGTTGAACCTGATCCAGACCCCGTCCCCGGCGACACTGACGGCGACGGTTATCTGACGGCTGAAGACGTGACCCCGCTGATAGAATACCTGACGGGCAAGCGGTCAAAACTGCCGGCAAATGCTGACCTGAACGAAGACACGAAGGTGGACATCATCGACATCGTGACCCTCATCAGTAAAATCATTGAGCTACAGTCACAAGATTAAAAAAAATCCGTCACATCCGTCACCTTGCCGTAACAGTGCTGACAATCAGCTGTTTACGCGGTGACGGATAAGGGTGACGGGTGACGGATAGCGGGCGACACCAGACAGTGTCGCCCGCCTTTTTACGATGAGTCTGCAAGCTTGAGAATATTCACGGCCAGTGAATCTTTGTTCATGGGCGGTGAACAAACGGCTGCGCACTGCTTAGCGGCATCCGTCACCCGTCACCAGCATCCGTCACCCCGTAAACGGCAGAATATCAGAGCATTACAAGGCGGTGACGGATGTGACGGATAAAAATATAACTTTTTCAGAACGATTTGGGCTATAGAGAAATCAAGGGTGACAGCAGTAGCGGCAACTGTCTGTCAGCTGGGCGAAGACGGGGTTGCGGCGCAGCAGCCGGGCGTTGCCCGTCATCAGGAGCTGACAGCGGGCGCGGGTGATGGCGACGTTCAGCTTGCGGTCGATGGTGCGGCCGTCCTCAGTGAAGCAGTTGCTGGTGAGGAAGTCGAGCTGATAGGGCCGGCTGACGGTGAACGAGTAGATGATGACGTCGCGCTGCGACCCTTGGTAGCGCTCTACGGTATCGATGGAGATCTGTTCCAGTTGGGGCAGACCCAACTGCGCTATCTCCTGGCGGATCATGGCTATCTGGTTGCGGTAGGGCACGATGACGCCCACCGTCTTCTGCGGGTCGAAGCGGTCGCCGTAGAATCGGCAGATGCGCCGCAGCAGGTCGGCCACGATGCGCGCCTCGGCGGGGTTCGTCTTGTCGGAGAAGGGATGGGGGTGATGGGGATTATGGGCAATATGGGCATTTGGGGAGTCGCTGTCAAAGAAGAGGACGCGGTGCTGCTTCAGCAGGTCGTCGAGGGCGTCGTCCGAGGGCAGGTCGTAGTGCAGCGACGTGTCGAGCTGGTGCTCCAAGGGCACCGGCTCCAGCCGCTCGCTGTGGTAGAACATCTCGTTGGGGAACCGGGCAATGTCGGGGTGCATACGGCCCTGCTTGCGCAGAATGCCGGTAAACAGCGTGCGCCCGCAGCGGCGCTCCCAGTTCAGCAGGCGCTCGAAGAGCGACTGGCGGCAGTCGCTGATGCCGATGGCGTTGAGCAGCGGGTCGTCGACCCTTGACTCCTGCTCCGACTGCTGTACGACGGCGGGCAGCTGCTTGTGGTCGCCGACGAGTATGAAGCGGTCGATGCTGTCGCTGCTGAGCAGTCCGACGAGTCCCGGCTCCAGAATCTGCGAGGCCTCGTCGACGATGCACAGCGCGAAGTGCTTCAGCTGGAAAATCCAGGGCCGCGCCTGCAGCATCGACGTGGTGCCGACGACGATGGGCGTGGCCTCGATGCGCCGGCGTATGTCGTCGAGCTTGGGCTTCTCGCCGAGCCTGTTCTCCAGCAGGCGGTCCCTGAAGCGCGGGTCGCACGATGTCTCGTTGCCTATGCGCAGGTAGTCCTGCCCGCTGTCCTCCAGCATGGCGCAGATCTCGTCGACGGCGCGGTTCGTGTAGCTCATCAGCAACAGGTCGCCCTCGGCCTCCTCCACTATAAACCGGAGCGCCATCGACGTCTTGCCTGTTCCCGGCGGTCCGACCAGCAGGAAGTAGTCGCGGGCCTGCTTGGCGCGCAGCAGCACGTCGTCGTAGTGGGGGTGGTACTGGCGCGACAGCCGCAGCGAAAAGTCAGCCTCGGGCTCGCGCTGGCCCAAGAGGAGTGCCCGCTTGCGGGGGGCCGACGTGATGAACTGGTGCAGACTCTTGATGGCACTCGTGGTGTTCATATCGCTGCCGGCGTGCTCGATGGCCCAGCGCCCCTGCTTCATCGGGTCGATGCCCTGCTGCTCGTCGGCGAGCCTAACCTTCACGCCGTCGCTGCCCATCTGCTCTATCGTACCTTTATATAATATAGCCTTGCGCACGTCGGGCTCGTCGCCGTCGTAGTTGTAGAGATAGACCATGTCGCCCCGGCGGAAGTTCAGCGTGGGGTTCGCCTCGTTGCCCAGTATGATGTTGCCCGTCTCCTGCTTCTCGGCCAGCGGCATGTTCCACAGGTCGCTCACGGCACCGCCCTGTCCCTCCTGCCGGCCTACCTTCGACAGCAGCTGTTCGCGGTAGACGAAGGTCATCATGCGCTCGTAGTAGGCACGCTCTATTGGAGTGAGAAGTGAAAGGTGAGAAGTGAGGAGTGAAAGGGGCGGTTCCACGTAGCGGTGGAAGTAGCCGTCGCGCTCGGTACCCTTGAAGACGACGTCGGCGCGCAATAGCGGCAGAATGCGGCCGAAGCCCTCGCGGGCAATGAGCATCTCGGTGGCCACAATCCGGTTGCGCAGACGGATGGCCTCGCGGAACAGCTCGCGGTAGAAGTTGACGTAGAGCAGTCCGCGGGCGGCGGGGTAGCGCGAGTAGAGCAGGCGGATGTCGACCTGCGAGTCGGTGCGCCCGAAGTTATAGCGCAGGATGCCGTAGTAGAGCAGCAGCTGCACGTAGTGCTCCTCCTTCTGCAGGCCGGTGCCCGTAGGCTGGGCATTGCGTTCGAGGTTGTAGTTCTTGCCCGACTTCTGCTCCACCAGCAGTCGCATGTCGCTGGTCATCAGGTCGACGCGCCCCTGCAGGCCCAGCCGTTCGCAGACGAACGACGGCTCGAGCAGCGCCTTCTGGCGGTCGTAGTCCTGGCCGAAGAGTGCCTCGACGGCCTCGCGGATGTTTGCCGACTGCTGGCGGGCATCGTCGACAAACCGCTGGGGGTTGAAGTCGTCGCAGGTGGTGAACTGCAGCGCCTGCTCGCGGAAGAAGCTGTTCATCGTGTCGGTCAGCGGTGCTTCGCTGTCGTGGATGATGTCGTCGAGTGCCGCCCCGGCAAAGTTACCCAGGAGCATCGCCTGCGAGTTGCCGCGAGGTCTGAGCCGTTCGGCGGTGTAGAAGAGCGGGTGGTGCCCGTAGCTGCCCTGGAAGCAGTGGGCCAGCGCCGAGATGTCAAGCAGGAAGTCGGGCTCTACCACCACCAGGCCGGGCTGCACACGCTCTCCCTCCGCGTGACTGTCGAGCAGGTTCAGCTGCATCCCCTCGCGCAGCATCTTGCGCAGGTACTCATGCTCCGAATAGTCCACCTCGACGTGCCCGCCGTCGGCAGTGTCGGCCCAGATGGTCTGCCCGTCGAAGCGGCTGATGACGCAGCGCAGGTAGCGGGTGTTGGGTGATGGGTGTTGGGTGGTGGATGTAGGGTGGAGGGGTAGCTGCTGCAGCAGTTCACCGGGAATGCCCGCCTTGAACACCGCCGAGACGAACAGCGCCAGCGCCAGCACATCGTGCAGCCATTCCTCGCGGCTCAGCACCGTAGCGTGGTTGGAGTGGCGCCGCATCTGCTGCACCGCCATACGCTCCGCTGTCTGCATGCCGCACCGCTTCGCCAAGTAGTCTACCTGCGAGAACAGGTTACCGAAGCCCGTACCCGCCGACTTCAGTGCCTCGGCGCAGCATAGGACCAGCGTCTCGTGCATAAAGCGGTTGCCAGCTGCCGACGGTTCCGTCGTCGCCAGTTCCTGGCAACGTTCGTATAGTTCTTCTACTGTCAAGGTATTTACAAAAACAGGGAGACTGGCTTGTCCCCCTGTGGAATGTTATTTGATGTACTCCGAGAAGTCGGTCAGGTGCATATCGCCCTTCCTGGCCAGCGTGTCGTGCATGGCGAAGGCGGCGGTGAGGCAGTGGCGCGTGTGTCCGCCTGTGCCGAGCTTCAGGTAGTCCCAGAGGAGCTGCTTGTAGTCGGGGTGGGCACAGTTCTCGATGATGGTCTGTGCGCGCTGCATGGGGCTCTTGCCGCGCAGGTCGGCCACACCCTGCTCCGTGACGATGATGTTCACGTCGTGCTCCGACGAGTCCTGGTGGGTAACGAAGGGCACCACGCTCGAGATGAGACCGCCCTTGGCCACCGACGGGCACGTAAATATTGATAGGTAAGCGTTGCGGATGAAGTCGCCCGAACCGCCAATGCCGTTCATCATCTTCGTGCCGCTGATGTGCGTCGAGTTGGCGTTGCCGTAGATGTCGACCTCGATGGCGGTGTTGATGGCGATGACGCCGAGACGGCGGATGACAGCCGGGTGGTTCGAAATCTCACTCTGGCGCAGCGTCAGGTGGCTGTTGAAGTAGTCCATGTTGTCGTACACCTGCTTCAGGCACTCGTTCGAGACGGTCAGCGAGCAGGCCGAGGCATCCTTCACGCGGCCACTCATCATCATGCCTACAACGGCATCCTGCAGCACCTCGGTGTAGATGTTGAAGTCGGGCACGTGCTTATCCTCACCCAGTGCGCCCAGGATGGCGTTGGCCGTCGAGCCTACGCCGCTCTGCAGGGGCAGGAACTCCTTGGGGATACGGCCCTTGTGCAGCTCGTCGACCAGGAACTCAGCCACGAGGTAACCAATCTTGTCGGTCACGGGGTCGCTGTCCTTGAAGGCACGGGCCTCGTCAGGGATGTTGCACTCCACGACACCAACCACCTTCGACTTGGGTATCGAGACGTAGGGCACGCCGATACGGTCGCTGACGTTGAAGATGGGGATGGGCTTGCGGTAAGGCGGGTCGAGCGGCTCGTAGACGTCGTGGATGTACTTGGCGTCGGGGCTGTGGAACGAGTTCAGCTCCAGAATCACTTTCTTGGCCAGACGGGCAGCCGTGGGCGAGATGCCGCCTGCAGCTGTCAGGTAGACGTGCCAGTCGTCGCCGCAGTCCTCAATGTCGCAGACCTCGAGGATGGCCCAGTCGAGGTCGCCGTAGAAGCCGTAGCGCAGCTCCTGTGCCATGTGGCTCAGGTGCAGGTCGTTGTAGGGAATCTCACCGGCGTTGACATGCTTGCGGAAGTCGGGGTTCGTCGTGTAGGGCGCACGGTACTTGATGGCCTGTGCGTTGGCCAGGTCGCCGTCGGTCGACTGTCCCGTCGAGGCACCGGTGAAGATGGCCACCTTGAACTCGCGGCCAGCCTCGTGCTCAGCCAGCGCAATCTTTGCTAACTCTTTCGTGGTAGCCTTGGCCACACCGGCAGGCGTAAAACCACTCATGGCGATCTGGTCGCCGTTCTTAATCAGTGCTGCAGCCTCTGCAGCTGTCAGTTTCGTATAAGCCATATTTCTTTGTTGTTTACGAATTTCGGTGCAAAGTTACTAATTATTTTTCACTTACGCTCCACATATTACACTTTTTTACCTTTCAAAGGTATTCCATGAGCACGTCCCAGACGGCGATGATGTGGCAGACGCTACCTGCCAGCACAAAAAAGTGGAAGACGGAGTGCATGTACTTCCGCTTGTTGAGAGAGTAGAACAGGGCACCGGTGATGTAGCAGACGCCCTCGGCGATAATCCAGACGACGGCAGCGGTGGAGACGGAATCTATCAGCGGTTTGAAGGCGACAAGGATGCTGAGGCCCATGCCGATGAAGCAGAGGGTCTCGAGGTTGGAGTGCTCCTTCAGGCGGATGAAGCTGACGATGGTGCCGGCAATGGCGCAGAGCCAGACGAAGGTAAAGAGGCTCCATCCCCAGTAGCCCTGCTGGCGCAGGGCGACGAGCGTCAGCGGTGAGTAAGAGCCGGCAATGTGCCAGTAGATGGCGGCGTGGTCCCAGCGCCGTAGCCGCTCCTTCCACTTCGAGTGGTGCTTCATCGAGTGGTAGAGCGTTGAAGCGACATAACTGCCGAGCATGCCGAAGAGATAGAGTATGACGCCTACGCGTGCCCAGTTGTTGTCGGCCTGGAAGCACCAGACGAGGAAGATGATGCCAAAGACGACACCAAGCAGGATGCCGCCGCCGTGGGATGCCGAGTTCCAGATTTCCTCTTTCTTAGTATAGCGTATCATTTCTTTTTGATTAAGGTGAGGCCATCCCGCATGGGCAGGATGACCTGTTCTGTGCGAGGGTCACCGGCGACGTAGTCGTTGAAGCGACGTATGCCCTGCGTCTGCTGGTCGTGGTCGTAGGCGGGGTCGGTGACGTGACCGTCCCATAGCGTGTTGTCGGCCACGATGAAGCCGCCAGGCTGCAGCACGGAGAGCGCCATGTCGTAATAGTCGCAGTAGGCCCGCTTGTCGCCGTCGATGAACACCATGTCGAACTCAACGCCCAAACGGGGAGCACCATCCAGCGCATCGCCGATGATAAAGGTAATCTTGTCGGCCACTGCCGACTGCTCTATCCACGGCCGCGTGAAGTCCTCCATCTCGTCGTTCACCTCGAACGTGTAGAGCCGCCCGCCTTCGGTCAGTCCCTCGGCCATAGAGATGGCCGAATAGCCGCTGAACGTTCCCACCTCGAGCACGTTCTGCGGGCGAATCATCTCGACGAGCATCTTCAGCAGCCGCCCCTGCAGGTGGCCGCTGGCCATCCGTCCGTGCAGAGTCTTCACGTTGGTGGCGCGCCAGAGGCGGTACAGGTAGTCAGGCTCTGGCGACGTGTGGTCAAGGATATAGTCGTCGAGCGTCATTTCAGTAATGCCTCAATGGCCAGTCGGTAGCTGTCGAGACCGAAGCCGCAGATGACGCCCTTGCAGGCGGCCGATAGGAACGAGTGGTGGCGGAACGGCTCGCGCTGGTGGACATTCGAGATGTGTACCTCGATGACGGGACAGCGCAGCGAGCGGATGCAGTCGTGCAGGGCCACGCTGGTGTGGGTGTAGGCGCCGGCGTTGAGCACGATGCCGTCGCAGGGCTCGAAGAATCCTGCCTGCTGCATCTTGTCAATCAGTTCGCCCTCGACGTTGCTCTGATAGTAGTCAATCGTCACGTCGGGGTACTTGGCGCGGAGCTGTTCCAAATAGGCGTCGAACGACTCGCTGCCGTAGATGCCCGGTTCGCGCTGGCCCAGAAGGTTAAGGTTGGGGCCGTTGATAATCTGTATCTTCATAAGTTCTGTGTGTTATTATGTGTCTGATTGTGACTTGTCGATGAACTCACGGGGCGACTGTCCGAAGTGCTTGCGGAAGACCGACGAGAAGTAGGGCAGCGACGAGTAGCCCACGGTGTAGGCCACCTGCGTGATGTTCAGCTTCTGCTCCTTCAGCAGACGGGCGGCCTGCTCCATGCGGATGTTGCGTATGAACTCCGAGACGGGAATGCCCGTCATCTCCTTCATCTTGCGGTGCAGGTGGGCACGGCTGATGCCAGCATCGCTGCAGATGTCGTCGACGCCGAACTCACTGTCGCCGATGTGGTCGTTGATGCTCTTAATGATGCGCTCCATCAGCTGCTCGTCGTTGCCCTTCACCTCTATCTGCTGCACCTTCTCGACGGGCTGCTGCGAGCCCGAGAACTTGCCGCGCAGGCGCAGGCGGGTGCTGATGAGGTTGTCGATGGTGGCGTGCAGCTCGTCGACGTTGAAGGGCTTGGTCAGGTAGGCGTCGGCTCCCTTCTCCAGTCCTTCGAGGCGGTTACCGATGTCGGTCTTCGACGTCAGCATGATGACGGGCAGGTGCGAGATGTTGACGTTCGTGCGGATCATGCGGAGCATGGTGAAGCCGTCCATCTCGGGCATCATCACGTCGCTGACGACGAGGTCGTAGTGGTTTGTCAGCAGCTCCTTCAGTCCGTCCTTGCCGTTGTGGCAGGCGGTGAAGTAGTAGTAGTCGGCCAGCTCCTGACCGATGAAGCGTGCTATCTCCTCGTCGTCGTCGACCACCAGCACGTGGAACGTCGAGCTGGGCTGGCGGCGCCCCGACAGGCGGACGCTCTGCGGCCGCTCGGCCGTTGTGTCGAGCTCTTCCTCGGTGAAGTGGCTGCTGCCTTGTGGCAGCCTGACGGTGAAGACGGAGCCCTTTACGCCGTCGGTGCGGTTGCGCCCGCTGATGGAGCCGTGGTGCATGTCGACAATCATCTTGCACAGGTTCAGGCCGATGCCCGTTCCCTGTATGTGGGCCGACTTGTCGGACTTACCCTGGTAGAAACGGTCGAAGAGGTGCTGCATCGTGTCCTCGCGCATACCCGTTCCCGTGTCGGTGACGGTCAGCTCGACGTAGTCGCTGAGCGGACCGCGCGCATTGTCGTCATGGCCCTGCGAGAGCACCATACTGATGTCGCCACGGTCGTAGCTGTACTTGAAGGCGTTCGACAGCAGGTTCGACACCACCTTGTCGAACTGCGTGCGGTCAACCCATGCCGTGATGTCCTCGTCGCCGGTGAACGTGAAGTTGATGCCGCGCTCGCGGGCATTGTACTCATAGATTTTGTAGATGGTGGCTATAAAGTCGTGCATGTTGGTTTCGCGGCAGTGCAGGTGCATCTGCTGCTTGTCAATCTTGCGCACGTCGAGAATCTGGTTTACCAGCGAGAGGATGCGCTGGGCGTTGCGGTCGATGACGCTCAGGTCCTGCTTCGACTCGTCGTCGAGGCCCCGGCGGCGCAGCTTCTCAAGCGGTCCCAGAATTAGCGTCAGCGGCGAGCGTATGTCGTGGGTAGCGTTGATGAGGAACTTCATCTTGTCCTCGTCCAGGCGCTGGCGCATGCGGCGGCGGTAAGTCCAGCCCAGCAGTCCGGCAATACCCAGCAGACCTAAGATGTAGAGGGCGTAGGCCAGACGGGAGCGGTACCACGGGGCCTTGACCACGATGGTATAGGTGCATGGCTCCGAGGCTACGCCGTTGTCGACGGCGCGCACCTCGAGCTGGTAGGTGCCGCTGGGCAGGTGGTTCATCGTTATCATGTTGCGGCCAATCTCGCCCCCAATCCATTCGCCGCCGTTCAGGCGGTGCTCGAAGATGACGTTGGCAGCGCCGACATAGTTGAGCAGCGAGAATTCCAGGGTGAAGGTGTTGTCAAGATAGCTCACGGTGAAGTGATCGCTCTCGGCCACGGGCCGTTCTGTGACCTGCGTGCCGTTCGACTCGGTCAGCGTCGAGACGGCGCGCCCGCCGATGTAGAAGCCAGTCAGCTGGAGCTTTCCGGGCTGCACCTGCACGCTGCGCACCTGCTGGGGCGTAAAGGTGGTCAGTCCGTCGCCGGTGGCGAAGAAGATGCGGTCGTCAGAGGTATGCAGACCGGCACTCGCCACATACTCGCGCCCGGCCAGTCCCGAGCCGCTGATGTAGCTCACCCACTTCTGCTCGTCCATCAGGAAGTGCCAGATGCCCATCGTGGTCGAGCACCAGTAGTCGCCGGCATTGTCTTGCACGACGTAGCACACCGACAGGTTCTTCAGCGGTTCCGACTCGGGCAGCTCCATCATCCGGTTGGTGTTGCGGAACCACATGTAGGGCCCTTGCTCCGTACCGATGCTGATGTCGCCGTCGCGGGTCTCCATGAGCGTGTTGACCGACTTGTGCAGGAGGCTGGTCCAGCCGAAGGGCTTGAACGTGTCGCCCTGCGGGTCGTAGCAGGTCACGCCGTCGGCGGTGCCTACCCAGACGCGGCCGTCGCGGTCGGCCATCATCGACAGAATCCAGTCGTTGCAGAGTGTGCCCCGCTTCTCGTCTACCGTGCGCGTCATCGTGATGAGGCGGAACTGGCGGGTGGCGCGGTTGTAGCGCAGCATACCCTTCGCGTAGGCGGAGATAAAGAGGTGGCCGTGGCCGTCATCGACCATCGTGTTGAACTTGTCGCACTCGAAGTCGGAGAACAGCTGCGAGCGCCCCGTCAGCGGGTCGTAGGCATACAGTCCGTGAGTGGTGCCCAGCCAGTAGGCCTTTTCAGTATCGCGGTAGATGAACTCTACACTGGCAGGCGACTGCGGGTGGGCCACGATGCGGCCCTGGCGGTCGAAGCCGTAGACACCCTTGTTCTGCACCGTACTCCAGGTCATGCCGTCGTCGCCCTCGCAGACCGACGACACGCACGAGCCGATGTCCTGCTTCTGGGCTGAGAAGCTCCACGACGTGAACTGTGCCTTGCGGTTGGGAATCAGGAAGAGGCCTTTCTGCTGACAGCCCACCCAGATGTTGCCCAGCCAGTCCTCATGCAGTGCCCATATTGTGGCGGTGTTCATGTCGAAGCCGGGGGCCGTGGTCGTGAAGCGCTGCAGCCGGCGCGTGCCGGCAGGAATCCAGAAGAGTCCGTTGCCGCGGGTGCCCACGTAGACGTTGCCGAGGTGGTCCTTGATGGCCGTGCGGAATCCGCCCAGGGCCTGCGCGTCGCCCAGGTCGATGGGGCTGTCGACGGGCTGGCCGTGCTCGTAGGCGAGAAACCTGTCACGGCAGACCACCATCGTGCGCCCCTCCCAGTCGAAGAAGGCCGTCGGCACGCCGAAGGGCGTCGACGACATCTGTACCTCCTTGCCCACAGGCTTGTAGCCGAAGCGGTTGGCACCGCCCTTCCAGAAGCCGCCGTTGCCGTCTTCGAAGATGCAGTTGAAGAACACGTCGCCGGGGTCGCTCTGATAGTCGTTGCGACGCTCCAGCTGAAGCGACGAGGGGTTCAGCTCGTAGATGCCGTAGCCCGACGTTCCCACCAGCAGCTTGCCGTCGCGCAGCTGCAGAATGGCCGAGGCTCGCGGGCGCAGGCTGTCGGGGAAGTGGTAGTTGACGAAGCGGTCGGTGGCCGGGTCGTAGCGCTGCAGGCCCTGCGTGGTGCCCACCCAGAGGCGGCCATCATAATCGCAAAGCAGCGAAACCACCGTGTTGAAACCCAGCGAGGTGGAGTCCTGCGGGTTGTTCAGGTAGGAGGTGAAGCGGTAGCCGTCGAAGCGGTTCAGTCCGAACTCGGTGCCTATCCAGATGTAGCCCATCTGGTCCTGGCAGATGCTTGTAATGTTGGTGCTCGACAGCTTGTCGCTGGCGAAGAGATGTCCGGTCTGTGCCGTGACCTTCAGGCCACAGATACCCAGTAGTAATATCAGTGTAAGTAGTCGTTTCATTTTCGTAAAAGTCGTCAGTTTTCAGTTTGTCTATTCAGTTGACGGTGCAAAGATAGCGAATTTATCTGAAACGACCAAAAAAAAGTTTGTCGGCTGCCTATATTCGCATACGAGCAGCCGACAAAAGAAAACTAACTACTTTTTACCTATTAAAATTACTAACTTAATAACAACATTATTATTCTGTGACAACCTTCAGCGGCGACTCTTCGCCGAAAAGGTACTGCGGCTTGTAACCGCCGTAGTCAATAACCAATTTCTCAAACACAATGCCGGGATGGCGCGGACGGAGCGTCAGCTCGTGCCAGTCGGCAGCCGTTACGGGCAGTTCGACCTCCGACTCCACTACGCGGCGGGCAATCGTCGGGTAGAACACCGAGTACTGATAGGGCTGGCGGTCGACCAGCGTCTTGTTGAAGTTCACCGTCTGGGGCTCCGAGTTGTCGAGGCTGACGGTATATTCGTGGCCGCCGAGGTCGAGGAAGTCGAGCGTCGACTTCACCACGACGAGTACCTTCACCTTCGCCGTCTGCCCGGGCAGCTGGAAGCGGTAGGTGAGGGCGGCGTCGCCGGTCGGGCGAGTATAGGGCGTCAGCGCCACGGCGCTGCGGGTGCGGCCGTAGTCGGGATAGACGGTCCACTGCGTGCCCTCGGGGGCTGTGGCGCGGTAGTAGTGCTCAGCCTCGATGGCAAGGTAGCCGGGGGCGGCGGGGAAGGTGTAGCCTGTTGGAGCGCTCGGCCCTTGGGACGCTTCGCTCTGCGAAGAACCGACGGGCACGGTGGCTGTTCGGGGCAGCATGTCCTTGGGGAAGTTGTCGTTCCACGAGCGGTAGCCGATGTGCTTCTGGATCATCATGCCGTTCCACTTCCCGCCGGCGATGTCGCGGTTATAGCCGAGACAGAGCAGCGAGTCGCGACGGAAACAGTCGGCCACGCGTGCGGCCCACTGGTTGGCGTCGGGGTTGTTCTGTGCAGCCAGATGCTGGTTCATCGCCTGGGCGTAGTACATATCGTAGAGGTTGGCCATCGCCTGCACGGGGAAGAGCACCAGCTGGCGGTAGAAGTCGCGGCGGCTCTCAGGGATGTCGAGGTAGAGGCGCAGGGCGCGTGCCTCGAGCCGCTGGTAGTCGTCGGCCACGCGGCGCCATTCGCCGGTTGCTACGTTGTAGGTCTTGGCATCGAGCATCTCAGGCGTGACGCGACCCATGTACTGGCAGTTCTGGTTATAGATGGCGGCAGCCTCCTCGGCTGTAGGACCGTCAAGCACACTGGCGAAGAAACGGCGTGTATGGTCGGTGACGGTCTGCTGGGTGTACTGCTTGGGAGCCCAGGCCATGTCCATGAAGAGCTGGATGGGATATTCCATCGGCTTCAGGTCGCCGACGTTCAGGATCCAGAGCTTCTCGATACCGAAGTCGTAGGCCAGCGAGAGCTGCTCAAACATCTGCTGCGTCTGCGTGATGTTCAGCCACTTCGAGTTACGGGGCGCACCGACGTAGTCTACGTGGTAGTAGATGCCCCAGCCACCCTTGCGGCGGCGCTCCTCGTCGTTTTTCGGCACGCGGCGGATGTCGCCCCAGTTGTCGTCGCTGACGAGCATCGTCACGTCGTCGGGCACGCGGAAGCCGGCGTCGTAGTAGTCCTGCACCTCTTTATAGAGAGCCCACACCTGGGGCGTCTCCTTGGCGGGGCGGCCCGTCACCTGCTGTATGATCTTGCGCTGACCGGCGACGATGCTTTCCATCAGCTTCGTGTCGGTCTTGTCGCTCATGGCCTCGTCGCCGTCGCCGCGCATGCCGATGGTCACGATGTCGTCGGTACCCTTCATGCGCTCAATACCTTCGCGGAAGAACTGGTCGAGCTTCTCCTTGTTCGTCTGGTAGTTCCAGGCGCCCCACTCGCGGCGGTTGCGGGCGTACTCCTGGTGGTTGCGGGCCATCGGTTCGTGGTGCGACGTACTCATGATGACGCCCATCTCGTCGGCAACCTTCGAGTTCTCGGGGTCGTCGGCATAGAAGGCCCAGCCCCACATGGCCGGCCAGAGCATGTTGCCCTTCAGGCGCAGTATCAGTTCGAAGACTTTCTCGTAGAAGCGGTGGTCGCCGTAGTCGGTGCCGAAGGTATTCTTCACCCACGTCGTCAGACAGGGAGCCTCGTCGTTGAGGAACAGACCGCGCCAGCGGACGGCGGGCTCGCCGTCCGTGCGCGTACCATTAACTATATAGATAGCTTCGTGTTGGTCGATGGGTGCGTCGGCCCAATAGTACCACGGCGAGACACCTATCTGGCGGCTCAGCTCGTAGATGCCGAAGATGGCGCCGCGACGGTCGCTGCCCACAATCGTGAGCTGACCCTGCCGGGCGTCGAGAATGTACTGCTCGGCCTTGCCCTTCAGTTCCTTCTGGTGCTGTTTCAGGGTCGTTGCTGTTCCGGCCACGATGCGGGCATCGGCGGCACGGTCGACGAATGTGACCTCGGCCCCGCAGACTTTCTCAAGGTCGGTCTTCAGGTTACGGGCAGCCAGCATGACGCCTCGCTCCTCAGTCGGACTGACGTAGATGGTCACGCGGCGACCGTTGTTCAGCTGCCAGTCGCCTTTCTGGAAGTCAACAAACACGTCGGCGGCCCGGCCGCTGACAGCAGCAAGACAGCACAGCATCACATTCAGTAAAAGTCTCATTCTTCTCATCGTTCACGATTCTTTGCCGCAAAATTACACATTATATAAAAAGAAAACATTCAATATTGTTTCATAAACCTATAATGAGACATTTTTATAAAACATAAGTAACGATAGCGACCACCAGCGGAATTGTCCCATGGCGTGGGACAAATGTAAAGTGGGGGTTTACGAGCAAAAGGCGGCGGGTTATGACAGAAAACCGCCACGTCTTGGAGAAGGCGTGGCGG
>JAEEGK010014583.1_pt1 | contig 17543 bp, 16 predicted proteins | sample 8958771 | NCBI WGS metagenome assembly JAEEGK01 (sample SAMN16246547, study PRJNA631951) | gut metagenome | biome: gut microbiome; feature: rumen; material: SC-attached | host: Bos | place: Iran: Karaj | collected 2018-10
ATCTGAATAAGCCCCTGCAGTGCGCATCCGTTGGCAAGGAAGTCATCTATTATGAGCACATGATCCTCGGGGGTTATGAACTTGCGGGATACGATGACGGTGTTCACGTTCTTGTGGGTAAAGGATTCAACCTCGGCGGTGTACATCTCGCCGTCAAGATTGATGCTCTGTGACTTCTTTGCAAAGACCACCGGCACATGGAAATGAAGAGCCACCACTGAAGCGATACCGATACCGGAAGCCTCGATGGTAAGGATCTTGGTGATCTTCTTGCCTGCGAACCTGCGGGCATATTCTTCGCCCATCTTATCAAACAGTTCCACATCCATCTGGTGGTTTAAGAAACTGTCAACCTTAAGCACGTTTCCTTCTTTTACTACGCCGTCTTTAACGATTCTTTCCTCAAGAAAATTCATGATAAACTCCGTTCGAATGATGATTATGCCTGGAAAACCGGATTCTGCCGCAAAACCGCCGCATTCCCTCCCCGGTACTCACAAGCATACCACCGAATTCTAAAATCCTCAAGGGCATACGATACTGCCGGAAAATAAAGAACCGGACCGATCCGATGCATCTGACGCATCGGGTCCGGCCCGGCCTGATAATCTCCCTACGGGTCCTTCACGCACTTCTACAGTGCGTAAAGTGTATTCTCCGCGAAATTAAGGTAAGCTTCGTCGCCAACCCTGTAGATCTTGGAGTTCTTGGGATTGTAATCCTGGATCTTAACGAGTGTGTCGCCCACCTCCACGTGATAATCCTGATAAGGTCCCATGAAGCAGGAGTAGACCACCTTGACCTTCAAAAGTCCGCTGTCGGAAAGTGCTGCGCCTTCGGGACGGAGCACCACGTTGCAGTCGCTTCCGACGGCGAGGGAACCGGTCTGGCACTTAACCTCCGAACCGTTGATATTCACCACGTCCTGAGCGGTAACGGAAGCCTTCAGGAAATTGGCTTCACCGATAAAGTCCGCAACGAACTGGTTGTTGGGATAGTAGTAAGCTTCCTGGGGAGTGGAGATCTGCTCAACAAGACCCTTGTTCATTATGATGACCTTGTCGGAGATGGCCATTGCTTCGCTCTGGTCGTGGGTTACGTAGATGGCGGTGATCCCCGCTTCCTGCTGGATACGTCTGATCTCGGTACGCATGGACACGCGCAGCTTTGCATCCAGGTTTGAAAGAGGTTCGTCAAAAAGCAGGACACCGGGCTCGATTACCAGTGCGCGCGCCAGAGCGACTCTTTGCTGCTGACCGCCGGAAAGCTGGTTGGTCATACGGTTTTCCATTCCCTGAAGTCCTACGAGATCCAGAATGTCCGTAACTTTTTTCTTTATTACGTTTTTGTCCATCTTCCGGAGCTTAAGTCCGTAAGCTACGTTATCAAAGATATTGTAGTGAGGTAAAAGCGCATAGCTCTGGAAAACCATGGCCGTATCTCTTTTGTTGGGGGTAAGAGCGTTGATGGGCTCATCTCCCAGATAAATCTCGCCATCGTCCGGGCTTTCGAAACCGGCGATCATACGCAGAGTGGTGGTCTTTCCGCATCCGGAAGGTCCGAGGAGTGTCACGAAACTGCCGGGCTCGATCTCGAGATTTGCATCCTTAACGGCGTAGAAATTCTTGCCGGTCTTGGGATCTTTGTAAATTTTCGATATGTGTTCAAGGCGTACGCCCTTTTTTTCTTTTGCCATAATCTGCCTCCTTTATTCCTTAACCTTGATACGACGGCTGGTACCGAAATGTTTGATTATAAAGTTCATCAAAAGCACCGAACCGTAGGTGATGATTATCAGTATTGTCGCAAACGCGCAGGCTATACCGTAAGAGCCCTTTTCCGCAAACTCGTTGATCTGAACCGTGATAAGCAGATAAGAGGGCGTAACCAGCAGGATGATGGCGCTGATGGCGGTTATACTTCTGACAAAGGAAGTAACAAAGCCGCTTAAGAAGCTGTCCTTTATGAGGGGAAGCGTAACGGTCATGAATACCTTGAAGCTGTCCGCACCCATATCATAAGCCGATTCCTCGATACTCTTGTCGATCTGGCGAAGAGCCGAGATACCGCTTCTTGTTCCTGTGGGAAGGCTTCGAACCACGAATACGATAACTAAGATCACACCCGTTCCGTAAAGTCCCTGAAGGATACCGCTGCCGAAAAGACCGCCCGAGAATCCCCGGATGTATCCGATACCAAGAACCGTTCCGGGAACCGCCATGGCAAGCATGGAAACCGCTTCGATAAAGCCTTTTCCTTTGAACTTACGCTTAACAACCAGGTAAGAAATGATCATTGAAAGCAATGCCGTGATGGGCGCCGCTATCAGTGACAGGACGAAACTGTCCTTAAAGGCTTTTAAGCCCTTGTACTTTGTGAATACCAGTTTGATCCACTTGAAGGTCAGGTGGAAGTCGTAGCCCCAGGTCTTAAACATTGCGCCGAAGGGTACGCAGATATACATCATGATAACGAACAAAGCAAGTGCGGAACACATGATGGTAAGGGGAAGGGTAACGCTCTTGTCGGTAATGAGCATTCTCTCGCGGGATGCCTTACCCGAAAGTGTTGCGGTACTCTTTCTCTCAAGGTAATACTTCTGTACCACGAACATAAGGAGCGTGATAACCAAAAGCACCACCGCCATTGCCGCAGCGCCCTGTTTATCGTAAGCACCCGTAATCTGTAAGTAAATCGTGGTTGCAAGCGTATCGTAAGAACCACCGATGATCATGGGGTTTGCGAAGTCTGCGATGGATTCGATAAAGGTTACAAGGAACGCGTTTCCGAGACCGGGAAGGATAAGAGGGAAGGTAACCGTCATGAATACCTTGAATCTGGAGGCTCCCATATCTCTTGCGGCTTCTTCCAGGGAAGGGTCGATGTTCTTTAAGAGACCTTTCATCATCATGTAGCAGACGGGGAAGAACGTAAGTGTCTGAACTATGGTGATGCCCCAGAAACCGTAAACGCTGTTATCGTAGATCTTTAAAAGGAATCTGGTGATGATACCTGCTTTACCGAAAAGCATGATCATCGAAAGAGAAAGAACGAAGGGAGGAGAAACCACCGGAAGCATGGATACAACCTTGAAAAGTCCCCCCATAAATTTCGTACGAAGCTTCACATATTCTTCGACGTAAGCAAACAGCAGTCCGATAAGGGCCGATGCTATACCTACCACAAAGCCGACCTTTAAGGTATTGGTAATGGCCTTTCTGAAGTTTGAAAGATCCATGACCCTCTTGAAGGTATCGAGCGTGAGGCCGTGATCGCCTATAAAGCTGTCAACCAGCAATATGGCAAGCGGATAAAGAATGAATACAGTCAAAAAAACGATCAAAAGCACTATGGTCGTCACCATTATGGGATCGCCCAGGAGCTTTTTCCTGTCAAGGCTGGCACTTTGACTCTTTGCCATTTTCCATGTCCTCCTTGTCTGATGAACCGGTAAAAAAGGAGCGAATGCAGTCTGCATTCGCTCCCTTAAAGATTAAAAACTATTCTGTCTTGAAACGACCGTCTGCTGCAGATCCGAGTGCAGTCATAACTTCTTCAACATATTTTTTTATATTTGCCTTAGCATCTTCGAAGTCATAGTCCATAACGTTCTCGGGATCGAGACCGAAAGCTGCTGCCTGTTCGGGCTGCTTTGCGTTGTCGATTACCAGGAACTGGTAGGAACCGTTCTTTGCGCCGAGTTCTACGCACTCAGGGCTAAGAGCATATTCAATCCAAAGCTTTGCAGCGTTCTCGTGCTTGCAGCCCTTGAAGATCGCGGTTGCACCGATCTCGAAGGAAGTTCCCGATGAAGGGATGATAAGCTGAATGTTGCCGTATCCGTTGTCAACGATCTGGGTGATACCGTCATGAAGGAAACCGATACCTACTACACATTCGCCTGTGCCGACGTTCTTGGAAGGGCCGGAACCGGACTTGGTGTAAACTTCGATGTTCTTATCAACATCAACAAGGTACTTGATACCTTCGTCGTGACCGTACTTCTGGATCATGGTGTTGATAACCAGCTTAGCGGTACCTGCGGTATTGTAGTTTGAAAGCCAGATGAGTCCTTTGTACTTGGGATCAAGAAGGTCTTTCCAGTCAGCGGGAGCTTCGATACCCTTGCGGGCAAGTTCGTCCTTGTTTACCATGAAGCCTAAGATTCCCTTGTAGATGCCGTACCATGCGCCGTCCTTGTCACGATACATGGGGCTTAAAAGGTGGCTTGCGTTCTGTGCTTCGTAAGGAAGCAGAAGTCCTTCTGCCGCAGCTACGTTGTAAGGATCGGTGGTACCGCCGAACCAAACGTCACCGGAGGGATTTCCCTTTTCTTCTTCAATCTTACTCTGAACTTCACCGGTGGAAAGACGCTGATACTGAACTTTGATACCGTAAAGTTTCTGGAAGTTTTCACATGCCGCTGCAAGATATTCTTCCTCGCAGGAGCCGTAAACGATGAGCTCGCCGTCAGTCTTTGCTGCTTCGATAAGCTTGTCCATTTCGCTCTTTTCGGGAGCGCTTGCGGAAGTGCTTGTGTTGCTTGAAGCAGGAGTTGAAGCGGGTGTGGATGCGGAAGTGCTTGAATTGTTACCGCAACCAACAAGTCCGAGCGTTAAAACGCCGGCTAAAACGAGTGCCAATTGCTTTTTCATAATTTTTCTCCTTTCCAAATGAAAATCATTTGATAGGTTAAGCATAGAATAAAAAAGCAAGAGGCTATACCCAATTTTCGATTTTTTTATCCGATTTTCTGAACCCTCAGTTCATGAATTCGGAGGGTGAGGTTTCGGTATAGCGCTTAAACACGGCGTTAAAGTGCTTGTAGTCCGTAAATCCTGTCATGGCGGAAACCTCGTAAACCTTGTATTTCCCGGTCTGCAAAAGTTTCACGGCCTGACGGATCCTGTATTTGTTCAAGAAGTCAAGATAACTGGTACCCGTGGCTTCCTTAAATTTCCTTGATAAGTAGCTGGCGGAAACCCCCAGTTCCGAAGAAAGGGCTTCGATGCTGATCTTGTCGGCGTAGTGTTTCTTTGTGGCATCAAGCACGTATCTTACGTATTCGTTATCCGCATCCTCTTTGATAAAGATGTTGTCGGGGTTTTCCAGTTCCTTCTGTTTCTCGGTAAACTGCTCGTACCGATGCTCTTTCTTTATCTCTTCACTGATCTTTTCCACCGCGGCCCGAAGTTCCTCCGGATCCACGGGCTTCATAAGATATGCGGATACGTTTAGGTCTATGGCCTGTTTTGCGTAATCAAAGTCGGCATAGCTTGTAAGGATTATGGTCTTAAAGGAAACCTCTTTAAGGGCCTCCCGCACCATCTCTATTCCGTCCATAACGGGCATCATGATATCCGCAAGCACGATATCGGGCTTAAGTTCCTTTATCTTTTCAAGGCCCTCGCCGCCGTTGGCGGCTTCCCCCGCGATGGCACAGTCCATGGAGGTCCAGTCCATGGTATAGGCTATGCCTTTTCTGATGATATCTTCGTCTTCAACAATCAAAACTCTGTACATTGATTACCTCAATTCTCGGGTTTCTTAAGGGTTCTCGGAAGAACTATCCTTACAAGGGTTCCGCCGCCCTCCCGTGCCTCTATGTCAAGTCCGTAATCGCCCTTATACATGAGCTTTATCCGCCTGTGTATATTGTAAAGTCCGTAGTGAGCGGTATCGTTGGTATCTTTCCCCAGAGTCTCCCTGATCTCCTTAAGGCGCCCGGGCTCGATTCCCGCGCCGTCATCCTCGCAGACGAACACCAGCCTGTCGGTTATCTGATATCCCCTTATCACCACCGAAAGCTTCTCTCTGTCTCCGAAACCGTATTTGATGGCATTTTCCAAAAGGGGCTGTAAAAGGAGCTTCGGGATCAGGCAGTCCATTATGTCCTCGCCCACGTCGATCCTGTATTTAAAGCGCTTGTTAAAACGGATTTGCAGGATATTCAAGTAAAACTGCAGGTTATTAAGATCTTCCCTTAATGTGACCTCTTCTCTCGTATCCCTGATGGTGTAGCGTAATATCCCTGACAAAGAAACTATCATCTTCTCCGCTGCGTTAACGTCGATCTTCGCCATGAACCTTATATTGTCCAGGGTATTAAACAAGAAGTGTGGATTTAACTGGCTCTCTAACTGCTTTAACTGGGAAAAAGCAACGTTGGTTGCCAGTTCTTTGTTCTCCGTTATCTGTTCCCGAAGGCTCTTTACCATCGCATTAAAGTCATTGCCGATGGTCTTAAATTCCTTGGAACTGCCGGTGTTGAGTCTCACGTCAAAATCGCCGTTTGATACGGATTCAAAGGCCGCCTCGATCCTTCTGATATCTTCGGTGTACTTTTCGGAGCTGGCATCCGTGCTCTTGTAGGTAATGAACACGATTCCCGCAAACACCGTCACGATAACACCGATCATGAGCATGATGACCCTTATATAGTCCGTCATGTCGTCTGCGGTGTAGACGACAAGGCCCTTGTCGATTTCTGTCCGGCAAAGGTAATAAAGCTTCCCTGCGGCCTTGATATAGCCCGTTTCTTTGTCAAATTCCTTTGATATCTTTCCGTAGGTATCATGGAGGATCATGTTGTTACTTGCATAGATCCGTCCGTTTTCATCGGTGATGGCAAGGTACCGCTCCCCGCTTCCCGCAAGCCGTAAAATAACGTCGTCCGGGATGATGTAAACCATGATGCACTTAAGTACGCCGGCTGAGTACACGCCCTTTCCGATGCAGAGATTGCCCTCCGCAAGAGACGTTACGGTACGGCCGTAAGCCTTGGTCACGGCGTGCAGTATTCCCCAGTCGTAATACTGGGGCTCCGTAAGATAGTATGGAACCGTTCCCTTTGAAGAAAAAAGCACCTCAAATTCGGGAGAAAGAACCACCAGGTTTCCGGTCTCCCCGAATTCCCTGCAGCTGTCATAAAGAACATTGTAGGTCTTGTTGGTGGAAAGGACCTCTCCGTTCTTGAAAAATCCCCACTCAACCTCCGCCAGCATCCCGTACCATACATCGGTAACACGCTTTAATTCCCCTGCGGTTTCGCGGTTCTCACGCGCATTCCGGTAGGTAACGGAATAAGTCCATGAAAATCCGATGATCACCAGCACCAGAAGAGCTACCACCACAACAGGCACCATGGAATATCGTATGAAGGTTCGTCTTATGCTTTCGCGAAAAGAAACGGCTTCTCTATTCATGGTTCACCTCGTCAAACAAACGCTCAAACCGGGCAATCCACATATCCTTGCTGGCAATAACGTTTTCTTTTTGCACCGATATGGTCTTTATCTCATTTAAAGGTGCCAGAAGCCCAAGCTCCGTCACATCGTTTCTCACACTGCGGCGACCGAGATTTGCCGCAATAAATCGCTGGGCATTTTCGGAGGTCATGAATCTGACAAACTCCTCGGCGTAATTCTTTCTTTCGGATTCAAGGCTTACATAAATGCCGTCGGGCGTGAAAACAACGCCCTCCTCCATGTAGACGATCTTTATATGTTTGTTGCTTTTAAGCATGGTTACGGCGGCTTCCTCGAAGGTAAGGCCCACAGTGAATTCGCCGTTGGCAACGCCCTCATACACTGCGGAAGAACTGCTTAAAAGCGTGCCGTTTAAGTTTTCGCAAAACTTCCCGACATATTCAAAGCCCTTCTCGGGATCCTCTCCTCCCATGGCATAAAGCATGTTTACCAGATGCTCAAAGCTGGAGGAAGACTTCCCGGGATCGGCAAAAGCGATACGCCCCTTTAACTCCGGATTAAGAAGGTCCTCATACCCGTTGACTTCAATATCTCCTATCAGGTCCGTGTTTATCATGATCACACTGGGGACCAGCGTAAAGCAGGTGATCCTGTCATCGACGGCTTCGAAGCGCTCCTCAAAATGTCCGCGGTTGGGGTTTTTGCAGGCATAGAACTTATCGGTGTAGGAGCTTACGGTCAGTATGGACCCGCCCCAGAGCACGTCGACTTCTTTGTCGTTCATTATCCGTTTAAGGGCATCGGAAGTGCCGAGGCTGATAACCTCGGTCTTTATTCCGGTTTCATTTTCAAATTCATTTATAAGGGGGATTACGAAAGCCGTGGGATGAGGGGAAACCACCACCAGATCCGGCTGTCTTTCGGGTTTGAAATTCAGCTTAAAGAAAAGCATGACAGCGCAAATAAAGGCCGCAACGACCGGAATCGTAATGAATATGGCCTTATAGCGTTTAAAAAAGTCCATGAGCCTTCTCATGGACTTAATTATATAACCCGAAACGCCAATTGTCGACAGGTGCAGGTTTAAGAAAGTTTTATGGCGCTCTTAACTTCTTTAACAAGCTTATATATTTCTTCCGGAGCCGATTCTGCGTACTTTTCACAAAGTTTGACTATAGCGGAACCCATGATAACACCGTCTGCGTAAGCGGACATTTTCTTTGCCTGAGCCGCATCCGATATTCCGAAGCCTATGGCTGTGGGAATGTCGCTTACCTTTCTTACGATTTCCGTCATGGCGCCCACGTCTGTGGAGATCTCGCTTCTGGTACCCGTAACGCCCATGGAAGAAACGCAATAAAGAAAGCCCTTTGCTTCTTTGGCGATGGTTCCGATGCGCTCTCCCGAGGTGGGTGCGATCATGGAAACAAGGTCCACTCCGTATTTTTCACAGAAAGGCGCAAATTCTTCCTTTTCCTCAAAGGGAATGTCCGGGATGATGATACCGTCGATCCCGATCTCCGCGCACTTCTTTATAAATTTTTCGGAACCGTAGGAAAAGAGCACGTTTGCATAGGTCATAAAGACCATGGGTATCTTTACGGTCTGTCTGAGCCTTACCACCAGGTCAAAAACCCTGTCGGTGGTGGTTCCCGCCGAAAGGGCCCGCACGTTTGCGCCCTGTATCACGGGGCCTTCCGCCGTAGGGTCCGAAAAAGGAATTCCCAGTTCTACAAGGTCTGCACCCGCTTCGGCCATTTTCTTTACGGCTTCTTCCGTAACAGCGAGGTTCGGGTCGCCGCAGGTAATAAAGGGAATAAAGGCTTTGCCGTTTTCAAAGGCTTTTCTTATATTACTCATAGATATTTTCTCCTCTGTATCTGGCGATTGCGGCACAGTCCTTGTCGCCGCGACCTGAAATATTGATCACGATGATACGGTCCTTCCCCATGGAGGGAGCGATCTTCATTGCGTGGGCAACCGCATGGGCACTCTCTATGGCGGGGATGATACCTTCGGTCCTTGCAAGATATTCAAAAGCGTTAACCGCCTCGTCATCCGTTACCGGCACATACTCGGCACGTCCGATATCGTAAAGATGCGCATGCTCGGGTCCGATACCGGGATAGTCAAGGCCTGCGGAAATAGAGTAAACGGGAGCAATCTGGCCGTACTCGTCCTGGCAGAAATAGGACTTCATGCCGTGGAAGATCCCGAGTTTCCCTGTGGCGATGGTGGCTGCGGTGTCGGCGGTGTTTACTCCCCTGCCCGCAGCTTCGCATCCGATGAGTTTAACGGATTTATCTTCGATGAAATTGTAAAAAGCACCGATGGCGTTGGATCCGCCGCCCACACAGGCAAGTACCGCATCGGGAAGGCGTCCCTCGGCTTCAAGGATCTGTTCCTTTATCTCCTTCGAAATGACGGCCTGGAAATCTCTTACGATAGTCGGGAAGGGATGGGGGCCCATTACGGAACCCAGTACGTAATGCGTATCGTCCACGCGTCTGGTCCATTCTCGCATTGCTTCGGAAACCGCATCCTTCAGGGTTGCGGTGCCTGTTTTAACGGGGGTCACCTTTGAACCCAGCAGCCTCATGCGGTATACGTTAAGGGCCTGTCTCTTTGTATCCTCTTCTCCCATGAAGACCTCGCACTCCATACCCATCAGGGCTGCCGCCGTGGCAGTTGCCACCCCGTGCTGACCCGCACCCGTCTCCGCAATGACTCTGGTCTTGCCCATTTTCTTTGCAAGAAGCACCTGTCCCAGCACATTGTTTATCTTATGGGCGCCGGTATGGTTTAAATCCTCACGCTTAAGATAAATCTTTGCTCCGCCCAAATCCTCCGTCATTCTTTGTGCGAAGTACAATCTTGAAGGGCGGCCTGCGTAGTTATTGAAAAGCTCCGTAAGCTCCCTGTTGAATTCCGGGTCGTTTTTATAATGTTCGTACGCCTTCTCAAGCTCGTTTACGGCGTTCATGAGGGTTTCCGGTATGTACTGCCCTCCGTGGGTTCCGAATCTTCCTTTTGACACCTTGGCTACCTCCTGTTTCTCACCATCTCGGTGAGTTTTTTCATTTTTTCCAAATCCTTGTATCCGTCGGTTTCCACCCCTCCGGATACGTCTATCGCGTAAGGCTTGAACGTGATGGCCTCTTTAACGTTTTCTTCGTTTATACCGCCTGCGATAAAAAACTTAGGCCCCGTGTACCCTTTAAGTTCTTCTCTTAAAATGTTCCAGTCAAAGCATTGGCCGGTTCCCGTGCCGTTATCAAAAAGAATGAAATCCGCGGGAAGCTCGGCTGCCGCCTTTATATCATCTCTGCTTCTGACCTTCACGGCCTTAATAACTTTGCAGCCGGTCATCTGCTTTATTTTTGCTATGTAATCCGCGGTCTCGTCTCCGTGGAGCTGGACTGTGTCGATGATACCTCTTTCAAGGCAGGAAAGGATGACGTCCCTTTTTTCGTTTACGAAAACCCCAACGATCTCGATTCCGGGATTGATCTTTCCTGAAATCTTCCTTGCGGTTTCTTCGTCAATGCTGCGTTTAAAGCCCTGCGAGAGAATCATTCCCGCAAAGTCAGGCTTCACGGCATTCACATACTCGGCATCAACCTCACGCCTCAACCCGCATATCTTAAGTTTTGTCATGTGATTCTCTCCCCTTTGTTATCTTTTAAACCTTTTTATCAACCCCGCCCTATCCGACGCCCGCATCAGTGTTTCTCCGATGAGCACCGCATCGGTGCCGTTTTCGTAAAGGGCCGCGATGTCGTCCTCTGTCCTGATGCCGCTTTCGGAAATAAAGATCCTGTCCCGGGGAACCATGTGCCTTAATCTGATGCTGTTGTTGATATCAACGGTAAAATCCTTTAAATTCCGGTTGTTGACACCGATGATGTTTCCCCCTGCGTTAAGGGCTCTTTCCACTTCTTTTTCGTCATGGGCTTCCATAATGGCGGAAAGCTTAAGTTCCCTTGCAAGGGCAAAATAGTCTTTAAGCTGTGCATCATCCAATATCGCCGCTATGAGTAAGACCGCTGATGCGCCCAGGGCCTTTGCTTCGTATATCATGTAATCATCCACTGTGAAGTCCTTACGAAGCACCGGAATAGTCACAAGCCGCGAGATCTCATCAAGATACTCATCTCTTCCCAAAAACCTGAAGGGTTCCGTAAGACAGGAAATGGCATCTGCCCCCGCGGATTCGTACTCCATGGCAATTTCGAGATACGGAAATTTATCCGCTATGACTCCCTTTGAAGGTGAGGCTTTCTTTACTTCGCAAATAAAGGAAAGTCCCGGCTTCTTGAGTGCCTCCTCAAAGGGGAAGGATCCCGCCTTCAAAGAGTCCCGGTTTTCCGCCCTTTCTCTTACAAGATACAGCGGAACCTCTTTCTTTTTCTTTTCAATCCGTTCTTTGGTCTCTCTTGCTATCTCATCAAGGATCATCGGTTTCTCCCTTCGGCATTCCCGCCGGGGCTTTATTCGTTGGAAACAGTCACAAACTTTTCGAGGGTCTTAAGTGCGGAGCCGTTGTCGATAAGTTCTGCGGCGAGTTTAATACCGTCGGCCATGGTCCCTGCCTTGCCGCCGATGTAAAGTGCCGCGCCTGCGTTCATTAAAACCGCGTCCCTCTTGGGACCCTTTTCACCCTTAAGGATGTTTTTGGTGATTTCTGCATTTTCTGCGGGGGTTCCGCCCTTAAGTTCGTCCTTTGTGCACTTCTTAAATCCGAAGTTCTCAGGCTCGATCATGTATGTCTTAAACCATCCGTCCTTTATCTCGCAGACCTTTGTAGGTGCGCTTAAGGAGATCTCGTCAAGTTTATCCATTCCGTATACCACCATTCCGCGCTTGACTCCCAGGTTGACCAAAACCTGCGCCAAAGGCTCTACCAGATACTCATCGTAAACGCCGAGTAACTGCATGGAAGGCGTTGCCGGGTTGGTAAGGGGCCCCAAAATGTTAAATACGGTCCTGAAGCCCAGTTCCTTTCTGATGGCGCCCACGTATTTCATGGATGAATGATATTTCTGTGCGAAAAAGAAACACATCCCCACCTTCTCAAGGAGTTCCACGCATTTTTCGGGCTCCTGCTGAATGTTTACTCCGAGGGCCTCAAGGCAGTCCGCGGTTCCGCAAAGAGAAGAAGCCGCGCGGTTTCCGTGCTTTGCGACCTTCATGCCGCCTGCAGCCGCAACCAGTGCCGCGGTGGTGGAAATGTTAAAGCTTCCGGCGTTGTCTCCGCCTGTTCCCACGATTTCAAATACGTCCATGTTGGTTGTAACCTTGGTGGCGTGTTCTCTCATGGCTGCGGCACAGCCCGCTATCTCATCGGTGGTCTCGGCCTTGGCGCTCTTGGTGGAAAGGGCGGAAAGAAAGGCTGCGTTCTGGGTAGGGGTGCTTTCTCCGTTCATGATCTCGTTCATTACTGCGTAGGCTTCATCAAAGGTTAAGTCTCCTTTGTTTACGATCTTTACTATTGCTTCTTTTATCATGGCTGTTCTCCTTCTTACATTAGGTTCTTTATTTCATTCAACTGTCAAGAAAGTTTCGGATCAGGTCCTGTCCGTGTTCCGTCAGGACCGATTCGGGATGGAACTGAAGTCCCACAACATTGAAATCTCTGTGTTTTACGCTCATTATCTCGCCTGTTTCGGTTTCGGCGGTTACGATCAATTCCTTCGGAAGTGTTTCGGGCTCCGCCACAAGAGAATGGTATCTCGCAACTTTGATGCTTTCTCCGAGGCCCTTATAGACTCCTTCTTTTTCAAGGATCTTAATGTCCGAAGTCTTGCCGTGCATAAGCTGTCTTGCGTAGGTTACCACACCGCCGAAAGCAAGGGTTATGGCCTGATGTCCCAGGCATATTCCCATGATGGGGATCTTTCCCGCAAAATGCTTAATGGCTTCAACGCAGATTCCTGCATTTTCGGGGCGCCCCGGCCCGGGGGAAATGAAGATGTATTCGGGATTCAGTTCTTCGATTTCCTTTATGCTCATTTCATCGTTTCGGATTACTTTGATGTCGTCTCTTAAGCTTCCGATAAGCTGGTAGAGGTTATAAGAAAAACTGTCGTAATTATCGATCAGGAGTATCACTTGTCCAGCCCTCCTTCCGCTTCTTTTAAGGCGTTCATCACTGCCTTTGCTTTGTTCAGGCACTCTTCGTATTCTTTCTTCGGAACGCTGTCTGCCACGATTCCTGCGCCGGATCTCACAAACACCTTACCGTTCTTTGAAAAAGCAAGTCTTATGGCGATACAGGTATCAAGATTTCCCGTAAAATCTATGTATCCGATGGCTCCGCCGTAGATTCCTCTCTTGTTTTCTTCAAGCTCGCAGATCAGTTCGCAGGCTCTTAATTTCGGTGCCCCCGAAAGGGTACCTGCGGGCAGTATGGAATCTATGGCATCCAGCGCATCCCTGTCGTCCCTTATGATGCCGCTCACGGTGGAACCTATATGCATTACATGCGAGAATCTTTCGATCTCCATGTACTTTTCAACATTTACGGTGCCGATCTTACTGATCTTGCCGATGTCATTTCTTCCAAGATCCACCAGCATGTTGTGCTCAGCTCTTTCTTTTTCATCGGCCAAAAGTTCTTTTTCAAGGGCCAAATCCTCTTCGGGCGTCGCTCCTCTGGGACGTGTGCCCGCCAGTGGGAATGTATTGAGTTTGTCGCCCTCAAGTCTCACAAGAGTCTCGGGGGAAGCACCCGCGATCTCTATGTCGTCGCTTGAAAAGTAAAACATGTATGGCGAGGGATTCGTCCTTCGAAGCACCCTGTAGGTGTCAAAAAGGCTTCCCTCCGTCTCGGCATCGATTCTGTTTGAAAGGACTATCTGGAAGATGTCGCCCTCGTGAATGTGATGTTTTGCTTTTTCAACGATATCGCAATACTCTTCTTCGCTGAAAAGTGGCTTAAAACCGCTCTTAAACTTAAGGGAGGGATTGGGGGCAAGGTCGCCGTTTAAAAGGATTTCCCGCATCCTCATAAGCTCCTTTGCGCCTTCGGTGTAGCCTTCAAGAAGATTCTCACATCTGATGTTTACCATAAGGATGATCTTGTTCATGTAATTATCAAAGGCTACCACCTTGTCAAAAAGCATGAGATCCATATCCTTGAAGCCTTCTTCATCCTTCGCGGTAAGCTTAAGTGTGGGCTCTCCGTACTTGATATAGTCATAGGAAAAATATCCCACAAGCCCGCCTGTGAAGGGAGGAAAGTCCTCCATGGAAGGAGCCTTGTTTTCCCTGATGATCTCTCTTATCACATCCCCGGGATGACGGGTTTCGATTTTGGTCGTTTGCCCGTTCTTTATGACCACATGGCCGTCGTTACAGGTTACTTCGGCAGTGGGATCGTAGCCGATGAAGGAAAAGCGTCCCCATCGTTTGTCCTTATGTGCGCTCTCTAAGATGAAAACATGGTCGCTTGCAGCCTTTAATTTGAGTACCGCCATAACGGGCGTTAACATGTCACAGCCCAGCTCCAGTTTCACCGGCAAGCGCTTACATCCTGTGGATTTTGCAATGTTTGATGCGGTTTCGTAATCCGGATAGATCATTTAGATTCCCCTTTTCTCGGGGATTTGGATTATTCCGTCGCTTCGCAACGGATATAACAGAAAGTCCCCGACAGTTATAAGACTGTCAGGGACGAATATTCTCCGCGGTGCCACCCTGTTTGATGTACGATTCCTCGACACATCCTCTTACGCATACTATCATATGCTGACCTTTGATTACGGGGAGTCCAACCCCGGCTCACATACTAAGGATTTCCCTTTCCGCTCGCCCTCGGAAGTCCATTCAACATTGCGTTTCCTGCCGTTTCTCAGCACCCCGGCTCTCTGTAAGGAAATAGGCCAATGCCTACTCACTCTTCCTCATCGGTTTAATTTTTTATATCACTTTAGCGAGTTAACGTCAAGAATTATTTTTTCTAATCGTGATTTTTCTTGCTTTGTGTGATATCATTATCTCAGTGCGACAGTGCACGCAAAAGACTATAAGGAGAGATGGTTATGTGGAAGGATTTTAAGAACTTTATTGCAAAAGGAAATGTAATGGACATGGCTGTCGGCGTTATCATCGGCGGTGCTTTCGGTAAGATTGTTACCAGCCTCGTAAATGACATTCTGATGCCGCTTCTCGGCCTTGTCACCGGCGGCGTTAACTTCAGCGACAAAGTTATCGAGTTAAACAGCGAGGGTGCTGTGCTCGGATACGGAGCGTTCATTCAGAACATTATCGATTTCCTTATCATAGCGCTTTGCATTTTCTTTATCACCAGAGGCATTGCAAAGGCCGGCGAAAAACTTCGCAAGAAAGAAGAAGCAGCTCCCGAGGCTCCCAAGGGACCCACTCAGGAAGAACTCCTTACCGAGATCAGAGATCTGCTCAAGAACAAATAAGAATCACATATTAAAAGCCCGCGGCAGCTGATATGTACCCCTTTTTCTGGACAACCAGAGAAAGGGGTTTTTTATGCGCTATTCACACGAATACAAACTTGAATGCATTAATCTGTACCGACAAGGAACGTGGCCCGAAACGCCTCCAGGTATTTCTGAGCAAAACTTCAAGATCACAGTTCGCAGATGGGCAAGACTCGATGAGGCCAATGGTTCAGATGTTCTTAAACACAAGAATTTTGACAAAGCATGGACTCCTGAAGAAAAAATGGAATTGATATCTAAGGTCTTAGCCGGTAGATCTAATCAATCTGTAGCACTTGAAGCGGGAATAAACTCAGGAATGCTATATCAATGGGTTCGCAAATATAAAGAAGACGGATATAATGGATTAGTAAACTTGAAAAAAGGTCGACCATGTAAGGAAGCCAATATGAAGAAAAAAACTAATCCTAGACCGCTTACGGAATCTGAACGCGAAGAATTAATCAGATTACGTGCTGAGAACGAATATATAAAGGCAGAGAATGAAATAATAAAAAAACGGATCGCCTTGAGGCAAGAAAAATGGGCTGCGCAACTCAAGGCGAAAAAGCAGCAATCATCAAAGAACTCCGAGAAAAAGGATACCAACTAAAGTATCTTCTTAAGGCTATGCACATGGCCAAATCTACTTATTACTTTGAAATAAGCAAGGACGATACCGTCAAAATCAGAAATGCAGAGATGCTTTCAGAGATCAGGACTATTTTTGAACAAAACAAGCAAAGGTATGGCGTAAGACGCGTTCACAGGGAACTTTGCAACCGAGGTTATAAAGTAAATCATAAGCGTGTTCAACGTCTTATGCACGAAGCAAATATACTAGGAAAGCGCCCAAAAGAGAAATATCATTCTTATAAAGGTGATGTCGGAAAGATTGCGGATAATGTTATCAACAGAGATTTTGAAGCTGAAAGACCTCTTCAGAAGTGGACAACAGATGTATCTCAGTTTAATTTTTCTTGGGGGAAGTGCTATTTATCACCAATACTTGATATGGCGACAAACGAAATCATATCTTACGATATATCACTAAGTCCAAACATGGAGCAGATAAAAAGAATGCTCGACGAAGCGTTCAGAAAGTTTCCAAAGGTATCCGGATTGGTTTTTCATTCAGATCAGGGCTGGCAGTATCAGCACATATACTATCAGGGGCGTTTAAAGGATCATGGGATTGTTCAGTCGATGTCACGAAAAGGAAACTGCTATGACAACTGCGTAATGGAAACATTCTTTGGGCGCATGAAAAACGAGATGTACTATGGATGTGAAAGGGACTATAGTTCTTTCGAAGTATTCAAAGAAGCAGTCAGAGAATATATAGACTACTATAATAACAAAAGAATTCAGGCAAAAACAAAATGGATGCCACCTGTACAATACAGGATAGCATCCATGTGTTCAGTCTAATCCATAAATATGTGTCCAGGATTCTGGGTACATATCAGATTATCCGCAGGGCTTTTGCTTTGGGTTTTCGTCAGCAGCTGAAGTTGAACATCATACCACTGTATATGCTTGAAGTGTAGGGCGATGAGAAATTGTGTCCCGGATTCTTATATGCGACCACCTTGCGGTTTACGTACTGCATGGGATCAAGTGAAACCTGAGCACTCTTTTTCATCATCGAGTTCGAGAAATCCTTAAGTGTGCTGAAGGTCTTGCCGATATCATCGCTTTCGCCCGCAACACTTCTGAGCTTGCTCTTATCGATGGAGAGAGAGCCTCCCGATTCGATATTTATACCGAGCTCTCCGAGCGCATCCTTATATGCTCCGGTTATTCCGCTGAGCTCGTTGTCGAGAAGCTTTGTCTTGATTCCCTGTCCGGTGTAGGAATTCACCGCCTTGAGGAATTC
>JAEEGK010014584.1_pt1 | contig 17542 bp, 4 predicted proteins | sample 8958771 | NCBI WGS metagenome assembly JAEEGK01 (sample SAMN16246547, study PRJNA631951) | gut metagenome | biome: gut microbiome; feature: rumen; material: SC-attached | host: Bos | place: Iran: Karaj | collected 2018-10
ATGGTTTATCAATTAAAGATTTTAATTTCATTTCTGTATATAAATTAAGACAAGATAATTTTTTTTTAACTACTGAATTAGGAGTTCTTGGTTTAAATGAAAAAACAACAAGACCAGATTCAAATTTAGAAAAAGTAAATTTTATTCAAGAATTAAAATCAAAAAATTTAATTGATTCATTTGCTTTTTCTATTAAATATAATAATGAAAATGATGGTAATTTAATTATTGGGAAATATCCTCATGAATATAATAAAAGTTTCACAAAAGAAAATTTAATTGAAATTAGTTCTCATAGAATTTTAGATAATGGTGAATGGGGAATTCTTTTTGATAATATTACTTCAGGTGATATAGAAATTACTGATAGATATAAAATTTTTTCTAGTTGTCTTTATTTAGAAGATGGAATTTTTTATTCTAATAATGTATATAAAAAAATTATTGATCATAGTTTTTTTAATGAATATTTAAATAAAAATATTTGTGTTGAAAAACGTATTAAATCTTCTTTTAATTTTGAATATCAATTTTATATCTGTGATAATACTATTGATATTAAAAAATTTCCTAGTTTGAAATTTCATTTAAAAAATTCTAATTTAGTTTTTGAATTTAATTATAATGATTTGTTTGATGAATATCATAATAAAATTTATTTCCTTGTTGCTTTTACTAAAGCAACAAATTGGAGAATAGGAAAACAATTTTTTAAAAAGTATACAGTAGTATTTAATCAGGATAAAAGAACAATTGGTTTTTATAAAAATTCAAAAAATAATGTAAATTTTTCTTTAAAATTGATTTTATTAATTATTTTAGGGATAATAATTATTTTTTTATTGATAAATATAAAATATAAAAAGTCTTTAAATTTATTTAAATCAAAAAGAATTAAAGCAAACGAATTAGAAGATGATATATCTTATAATAATTTTACTACTAATTTGATAAAATAAATATTTTAATTTTGTAATTTTATAATTTTTTATTTAATCTAATAAAAAAAAAATTATATTTGAATTAATTGCCAATTAAATAATATAATAATAACAAAAAAGCAAAATAAAATAAAAATCACTATTTTAAAAAAAAAAAATATAATATAAAAAGAAAAATGGAATATTCAATAGGAATAGATCTGGGAACAACATATTCATGTATTGCAGTATATAAAAACAAGTATGTAGAAATAATACCAAACGAATTAAATGAACGTACAACACCTTCAGTCGTATGTTTTTCACAATATGAGATAATGACAGGTAGAAAAGCCAAAAATCAAGTAACTCAAAATATATCAAATATAATATATGATGCGAAAAGATTAATAGGCAGAAGATATGAAGATAAAGAAATACAAGAAGATATGAAAAAATGGTCATTTAAAGTAATTAAAGGACCAAATGAACGTCCTCAAATAAAAGTAAATTTTAAAGGTGAAGAAAGACATTTTTATCCAGAGGAAATATCAGCTTGGATATTAGGAAATTTAAAAAAAAATGCAGAAATACTTTTAAAACAAGAAATTAAAGATGTTGTAATAACTGTTCCAGCAAGATTTAATGATTCTCAAAGACAATCTACAAAAGATGCTGCTGAGATAGTAGGATTTAAAGTAAAGGCTATAATAAATGAACCAACAGCTGCTGCTTTAGCATATAAATTTGAAAATACAATTAATGGATCGAAAAAAATATTACTTTTCGATTTAGGAGGAGGAACATTTGATGTTTCTATTGTACAAATTAACGGTAATGAATTTAAAGTTATTACTACTGGTGGAGATACTCATTTAGGTGGAGAAGATTTTGATAATGAATTAATGAATTTTTGTATAAATAGTTTTAAAGAAGAAACTCAATTAGAGATTACTGATCCAAAAGCAAAACGAAGATTAAAAATTGCTTGTGAAGAAGCAAAAATTAGATTATCATCTCAAATAGAAACAGAAATTGATTTAGACAATATTTGTGGTGATGAAAATTTATTTTTAAATATACAAAGAAGTGATTTTGAATTTTGTATAGCTGAATACATAACAAAATGTGAACAAATATTAAAATCTACATTAAATGAAGCTAATCTTGATATAAATGAAATTGATGATGTTGTTTTAGTAGGAGGTTCAACAAGAATACCAAAAATACAAGAAATGGTAAAAAATTTTTTTAATAAAGAAGTAAAGAAATCAGTTAATCCAGATGAAGCAGTAGCATTAGGAGCTGCAATTTATTCTCATAATTTTGATAATCAAGATGGAAATGAAGATATAAGAGTTATTGATATATGTCCTTATTCATTAGGAATTGGTTCTAAAGGAAAAGAAATGTCAGTTATGATTCCTAAAAATACTCCTCTTCCTCATACTTTTACTGATCAATTTTATACTATAAAAGATGCTCAAACTTATTTTGGAATTGGAGTTTATCAAGGTGAGGATAAATCAATTGAAAATAATTATAAATTAGGAAGTTTTTTCGTTAGAGGAATTGAAAAAAAAAAAAAAGGAGAAGTTGGTATTGATTTAACATTTAATTTAGATAGAAATGGTATTTTAAAAGTTACTGCAAAAGAAATTGGTGGTAATAATAAAAGTGAAGAATTGACTGTTCAAGTTCAAGGAAAAAATGATAATGATGTTAAACAATTAAAAGATAATTTTGATGAACTTGTTGAGGGAGAACTTAAAAGAGCTGAGAGAGTTAAAGGAAAAGATAAATTGTCTAATAAAATTAATGAGTATAAAAAAGAATCTAAAAAGTTTGATGGGGGGAAAAGGAAAAATGCAAAATCAATTTTGGATGAATACGAAAAATGGATTAAAGAGCATCCTGATGAAGAAATACAGGTTTATGATAAACAAATTCAAAAGTTAAATGAAGCTTTTTTAAAACTTTAATTTTTATTGGATATAATTTTTTAAATTTTATTTTCAAAAAATTTTTTAAAATAAAAACTAAACTTTATTTTTAATCATTTAATAAATTATAAATTTTTCATTATTTTCATCTAATTTTATATTTTCTAATTTATATTTATTTTATAAAATATATAAAATAATTGAAGTATCTATTTTTTCCTTAATAATGTTTAGATATTATTTGAATATTTCCAATTTCAATTAATTTTTCTTCTTTTTTTTAGAATTTTTTCAAATTAATCTCTAAAATTTTTATAATTCTCTAAATTAAAAAATTTCTCTTTTCATTGATTCAATTAAAAATAAATTATTAGATAATTCTTTAATATTAAAAATTTTTCATTCCATATTCAAACTCCTTAAAATTTCAATCATTCTTTATTATTTTTATCTAATTTTTTATTAATGATAAATATATATTCTCCTTTTCAATTTTTTTACAAATCAATTTCAATTATAGATAAATAATTTAAAACAAGTTATTGATTAATTTTTTTTTAACTAATTTAATATTATTTGAAAAATTATCATTTACAATTACTTTAAAATAAAATCCAATTATTCAAAAATCTTTATTATATATTTTTTTATAAATTTGCCATAGAAACCTAATTAAATTTCAATATGTATTATATTTTTTCTTTTTTTAATTTTATTTTCACATTTTATATAATTTCTAAGAAATCTTTTATTCTATAAAATATTAAATGTATATTTACAGTATTAATTATTTTAATTCTTCTATTATTTAATTATATGAATAAAGAATATAATTGAGTATATTTAATAACTTTTTTTCTTTTTTTAATATCAAAAAGAAAATTGAATGAATAATAATAAAATCTCTACTAATTTGAATATATATTTTGAAAATGCTTCCTTTTAATTATATAAATAAAATATATAAATTAGCTCTAAATAATTAAAAGAATTTTCTCCTGATAATTGTAAATATAAACATTAGGAACTGATATTTATTTTTAGATTTTAATATTTCTATATGTTCTTTATTAATATGTTGATCTATTCAAAAAATATTATATTATTTAATAATAAATATTTGAAAAAATGAAACGGTTTATAAATCATAAATAATACTTGTAATTCATTTTATTTACATCTAATTATTAATAATAATATATAAATATATTTTTGATAATTAAAAAATAATTAATTTTACAAATTTTAATTTTTTAAAAAAATAAAAAAAATTGAAATGATTAAATTAGAAGAAGAGAAAAAAGAAGAAATAAAAAAAGAAGAAAAAAAAGAAGAAGAAAAAAAGAAAGAAAACAAAAATGAATCTCAAATTGTAAAAAATCTAATATCATCAATATCATCACAAAACAATTATATTATTCAAAATCTAAGTCACTCATTAGAAACAAAAGACAAACTTCGAATGAGTGCATTAAAATTTCCATTACCATCAGATGACTTTAATAAAATATTAAAAAATAATACAAAGGCAAAAAAAGAAAATGAAAATGAAAAAAAAACTTTAATTAATTATCCAATAAGTGCAATAGGTTTATTAAAAAGTGATTTCGGAAAAGGATATTTTTTATATGGAACAGCAACTTTAATAGCACCAGATATAATATTAACATGTGCACATAATGTTTATTCTCCAGTTTTAAAAAAAAAAGCAGAATACATAACATTTTATATGGATTTAACAAATGGACATTTTTTAAAAGAATCACAAATAGAAACTTTTATTTATCCTGATGAATATGAAAATGATAAAAATGAAATTTACGATTATGCAGTTTGTTTATTAAAAGATAATATAGGAATGGATGGTGGATATCTTGGTATATGTCCTTTTGATAAAGAAAATAATAAAAATGGTTATTTTTATGGTTATGTTAATTCAAGAATTGATAATTATTATGAATCTTTTAGATGTAAATTAGAAGATTATAATATTAAAGGTTGTAATATGGAATTAAGTTATGATTCTAAAGAACAATTTTTATTATATTTAAATGAACATACTTTTAATGGTCAAGATGGTTCTCCTATTTTTAAAAAAAAAGAAAATGCTTCTTCAGAATTTCCTTTACCTTATAATGATTTTCAAATTTTTGCTTTGGATTGTTCTTTTACTAAAATGCAATTATTATATATAAATAAAAATAAATTTAGAAATACTTATATTACAAATGATAAAATATTATATAATAGAACTAATAGAGCTATTCCTATTACTAATAGTGTTTATACTCAAATATTAAGATGGATTCATTTTTATACTATTGTTAAACCAAAAGGATTAGAGAATAGTATGAAAATGTCTTATACTAATTTTAGAACTGAAGGAAAAGATATTTTATTAAAAACTAATATTTTAGAAAAATCTAATAATGATATTATTGGTAAAGATATGACTATGCTTTTAAATTCATATGATTTGTCTTTAATTAGAATTTTAGATTTATCAAATAATGAAATTAATTATGAAGGTATTAAAGTATTAGTTAAACAAAAGAAAATGTGTGAAAATTTAATAGAATTAAATTTAGGTGAGAATGAATTAGGATATAAATCATGTGAAGAATTAATAAAAATAGATTTTAGAAATTTAAATACATTAAATTTATCATTAAATGAAATAGGAAGTGAAGGATGTAGAATATTATCAAGAGGAAATTTCTTAGCATTAATAAATTTTAATATATCTCGAAATGATATATATGATAAAGGATTAAAATATTTAGTAAATGGAAATTTTATAAATGTAGAAATATTAAATTTAGAAGGAAATAGAATTGGTGATGATGGAATATATGAATTAACAAAAGGAAATATAAATAAAATAATAGAATTAAATATTTCAAGTAATCAAATTGGAGATGATGGAATTCTCTTATTTTCAAAATGTAATTTTAGAGGTTTAAAAAAATTAGATTTAAGTTGGAATAATCTTTCACATATTGGAGTTGATGCAATTGTAAATAGAATTTTTCATAATTTAAATAAATTAATTATTGATTATAATAAATTAGGAGTACAAGGTGCTTTTTATATAGCACAAAACCCAAATTTACCAATAAAAGAATTATCAATTGTTCATAATGATATTTGTACTAAAGGTGCTGAAATGATTGCAACTTTGAATTTAAATTCTTTAGAATATTTAAATATTTCTGATAATTTTATTTGTGATTTAGGTTTGTATTATATTAGTAATGGAAATTTAAATAATTTAACTAGATTGAATGTTTCACTTAATCAAATTTCTTATAATGGTGTTCAATATTTAGCAAATGCTAATTTTTATAATAGTTTAACTGAATTAAATATTGAAGGTAATGTTTTAGAAGATAAAGGATGTTTATATATTGTTAATAGTAAATTACAAAAAGTTCTTAATTTAAATATTGGACTTAATAATTTAAGTCCTATTTCTATTAATCGTTTATCAAAAGGAAGATTAAATTTAATTAATAGATTAAATTTAGAAAGAAATAATATTTTAAGTGAAGGAACTTTATTTTTAATGGATTCTAAATTTATTTCAAATTTAATTGAATTAAATATTAGTTATAATTATATTAAAGATGAAGGTTGTAAATATTTATCAAATGGAAAATTAACTAATCTTGAAATTTTGAATTTAAAAAATAATCAGATTACCAATGAAGGTATAAAAAATTTGGCAATGGATAGTTGGAGTAGTTTAACTGATTTAAATTTAGAAGATAATGAAATTTCATCTGAAGGATTTAAAATTTTATCAACTGGTTTTATAACAAATTTAAAATATTTAAAATTAAAAGGTAATGATTTAACTGATGAGGATATTAAAACTTTAAAAAAAGGAATTTTGTCTTTAGATAATGAAAATGGATTAACATTTATTAATTATTCAAAAATTAGTAATAGTGTTATTAGATTTTGTTTAAGACATCCTGATAGAAGATATTTTAATAGAAATATTGTTGAAATAAATTAATTTAATTTTTTTCTTGATATATTTAATTTTTCATAATTAAATTTTTTAAAATAATTTTAATAGTTGATTTAATCAAAAAATTTAAAATTTTAAATTATACAAAATAAAATATAAAAAACCTATAAACTATTACATATTTATATTTTTCATAATTAGTTTTATTTTCTATTTTCTCATTTTTAATATTATTTTAAATCTATCATTAATGAATCAGCTGCTTCAGTATCATTAAAATTAAATTCTTTTTTTTTAAATTTAGTTTTAATTAATTCCTGATTTTTAGTATATAAATTATCAACTCTTTCACAATAATATCCATCATTATTATCATTTTCATTATCAACATCACTATTAAATTTTTCTAAAGTAATACTTTTATTATTATCTTCATTTTTAACATTTGCTTCTTTAATTTTTTTATTAGTTTCTTCAACAGTTTTTTTCAAAAAATTAATAACAGCTTTATCATGAATATTTTTAATATTATCCCAATTAAATCCTTCAAAAAATTTATGTTTTTTAATTTTATCAATATCATCATCACCCCATCTTTCAGAAGGATTTTTAACAACAAATTTATTAATTAAATCTTTAGCATCATCTAAATTTTTATAAGTTTTAATAACATTTTCATCATCCATAGCACTCCAATCAAATTTCATATTAATAATATTATTTTTAGTCTCACTTTGACTTTCACTATAAAAAGGTACTTTAAAAGTAAATAATTCAAAAAATAAAACACCAAATGCCCAATAATCAATTGAAGGAGTTATTTCATATTCATCTGTAAAGAATTCAGGTGCCATATAATTTAATGTACCAACAGTTTTAATTTCTTCTTTTTCTTCAGAATCACTTGAATCACTTTTTTCAATATTCATCATATTATAAATACTCATTTTAGTATTATCATTTTGACTCAAACCAAAATCTGTTATTTTAAAATGACCTTCTTTAGATATTAAAATATTTTCTGGTTTTAAATCTTTATGTATTATATTTAAACTATGTAAATAATTCAAAGCTAAAATAACTTCTGCTGAAATTAATTGAATTGTTGGTTTTGGAAGAACTATTGTAGATAATAATTTAAATAAATCTCCTCCTGGCATAAATTCCATTGCATAATAAAAATTAACTTTATCTTTCCATATATAATAACATTTAACTACATAATCATTATTAATTTCATTTAAAATTGAAGTTTCATTTTTTAAAGTTGATGATAATTTTTTTTCTTTCATTGCTTTAATATCAACTGTTTTAATTGCATACATATCACCAGTACTTATTTTTTTATATAATGCAACACTTCCATATCCTCCTTTTGCAATTTGGAAAATTAATCTGAAATTAAATATTGAATTACCTAATGAAAAATTTGAACTTTCACATAGTGATTGATGTCTTTTTCTTGGAATGTTTAATTTACTTTTTATTGGACTCATTATTTTCGTAAAATTTCTTTTATTTAAAAAAGTTATTGCATTATATGTATGATTTGGTGTACTTTCTTTATGAGTATATTCTTTTTTATTAATAGTATTTTCAAAATTTGTGGAAATGTCTTTTTTATTACTTCGATTTGATTTATTATCAAAATTTATTTTAACACTTCTTTTTGAATAATTACCTTTACCACTACGATTAGAATTATTTCCAATATCTAATCTATTGCTTCTTTTTGAAAAATTACCAATACTACTTCTATTTGTATTATTATTATTAAAATCTTTTTTACTTCTACTTGAAAAATTATCAAAAATATTTTTATTACTACGATTTGAAATATTTTCAATATCTAATTTATTACTATATTTTTTATTATATTGGATATTTGTTATATCTTTATTTTTGAGACTTTCTTTATTATTATTAAAATTTACTGAATTATTATCATTATCTTGATTTATATTATCAAATTCATTTTTATTATTATTCACATCATTATCATCTTCTTGACTATTATGACTAATTTTTGAATTTTTACTATTTTTTTTTGTAAATTTTTGAACATTAATATCAATATCATCATCAGCTTTATAAAGTTTTATAATATCATGATTACTTTGAACTTTATGATTTTTCATAATTGTTTCATATTCCTTAATTGTACGATTTGAAGGTATAAATTCATTATTTTTAGTAAGACGACGATTAGAAAAAAAACTTCCGTATTCATTATTATTTTTTATAATTTTAGAAAGATTTAAACTTTTTCTAGGCACATTATTTTTATTAGAAATAATAGAAACTCTTGCTTTTCTTGGTTTATCATTTTTATTTAAAAGATTAGAATTTTTCTTAAATTGAATATTAGTTAAATGAAAACTATCATTTTTATTTCCGATAACCATAGAACTATCAAAATAATTACTATCATTTTGACTATAATTTGAATCACTACAAGAAAAATTACTTGAACTTCTTCCTAAAATATTTTCAGTAATTCTTGCATAATCTAATAATTCTAAATATACTTCATTCATTTCATTATATTTATTTTTTTTTTCATTCTTTTTATTTATTCCATAAAAACTATCTATATAATAAATATTTTCATCCATATTTTCAATTGTATCAGAATTTTCTTCATCTTCTTCATCTTCATCTATTTCACTTTTTAAATAACCTTTTGATTTTTTTTTTGAATTCAAAATATTAACTCCAGATGATTCATCATCATCATCATTATATGTTGATTCTACTCTAATTACTGCTTCATTTTCATCTTCTGTATTTTTTATAGTTGAAAATTTTTTATTTTTAAATAAATCAAATGTTAATAAAGAATGCTTTTTTATTGGTTTTCTTTCTATTTGAATTTGAGAATCTCTTTTAAAATTAACATCAGCACTTTTTTTTAACATATTAAAAAAGGGATTTATATCTTGATTTTTATCTTGATTATTATTTATATTATTATTTGATGATTCATTATTATTATCATTATTATAATTATTATTATTATTATTAATGTTAATTTCTAAATGTTGATTTTTTTTGTTTATAAAATTATTAAATTTACTTATTTTATTTCCAAATAAACTTTTTTTGGGAGAACTAAAAAATTCATTTGAAATATTTACTTCTTTTGTATTAATTGAATCTGTATTTATCATTTCAATATTATTTTTTTCTAAATTTTCATCATCAGAATCATCTTTTAAATCTTTTTTTAGTCTTTCTGGTATATTTTCACTATTTGTATATCTATGTATTTGATTTGTGTTTATTTTTTCTACTTTATTTAATTTAGTAGTAGTAGTCTTAGTTATTTTTTTATACTTTCTAGAGCTATTTTCATTTTTATCATTATCATTATCATTTTTACCCGGAGGAACTATCATTCTTAAATTTAATTTTTTTTTATTATCTAATATATAACTATTATTATTATTTTTACTGAACTGATTGATACTTTCGGTATAATTTTTTTTATTATGATAATCAGTATAACTTTCGATATTATTTTTTTTATTATTATTTGTATTATTTTTATTTTTAGGAATGTTAATATTATTATTTTTTGGAGAATTATTCACACTTTCATTTGTGTTAATAAAACTATGACTACTATTAGAAATTTTAATCGAAAGTATATTATTTAATCTCTTTTTTTCACTTAATTCATCTTCTTGAAAATTACTAATATCAATATCATCATTCTTTGGAGAAATATTTAATTTTTTAATATAATTATGTTTTCTTTTTGGTTTTTCACCACCAGTTTGACTTCTATTTGTTAAAAATAAATGATTTAATTGATTATCATTATTAATATTACTAGTCCAAGTATCTCTTCTAATTTTAAAAAAATTACTCATTGTATTATTAACACTTAAAATATTTTTAACACTTTTAATAGTAGTTGAAAAATCACTTTTATGAGATGATATACTTTCACTTCTTTCATCATTAATAAAAGAATTATATGAATGTCTTTGACCAAATTTTGTATTTGATCTATGTAAATAAGAAAAAGTACTTAATTGAGGTGACATATTTTTACTTTCAATATATTTAATATAATTATCTCTTGAATTACTTTTTGTTAACATTGTTGCTGAATTTAAATTATATATGTTACTCTTTACTTTTAATTCCATTACTGTTAAAATAAATTGAATCGATAATAATTTCCTGTTTAATATTAGAAATATTCCTCCTAATATTTCATTAAGTTCTTTTGAAAATTCAAATGCTTTGTGATTTTCAATAAATAAAAATAAAGTAAAATAAGTCATTGATATTAAATGAGATATTTCTTTTGGATTTCTTTCATAATTATCAAAAGGTAATTCACATTCATATTGATAAATTCTAATTAAATTATTTAAAAAAGCAAAACTTTTATTTTTACTATTATCCCATTGTTGATTTGATTTTGATCTTCCATTCATTAAAAATGTTGAATTATCTAATAAAGTATTTCCAGAACTTTTATTAAAAAATTTCATTAATTGACTTTTAGGAGAAAAAATAATAAGATTATTTTGATTTGATTTAGTAAAATTCATTGTATCTCTAAAAAATTCTAATGTTGAAACTAATTTTATTAAATTCCCTTTTACAATCCTCATTTGTGTATAAAATATTTTTTGTTCCTTACAATAATTAACATGTAAAATAAATTCATTAATTGGAACTTGATGTTCACATATTCTACATATTTCATATAATTTCTTAGATTCAACTTTTAAAGTTACATTTTTCCAAACAATTAATTTTGTATTAAAATAATATTGAAACTGTTTTTCCAATTCTGAATTCATTTTTGTATTATTCATATATAAAGTTTGTAAATATTGTTTATAATGAATAATTTCCTTTTTATTCTTATAAAATAGTATATTTTTGAGTTTTAAGTTTCTTTTTTCTAGTTTTTCATCAGATGCCATTATTAAATAATCACATTTTGTAACTATTTCAATAAAATTATTTAAAACATATTTTCCAGAAGATGAAAAAATATTTAAATTTAATCTATCATCATCATCATTATCATTATATAAAATAGTAGTAAATGTTTTTGATAAAGAAAAAATATGTTCAATAAAATGTAATATTTTCATTTGATTTCGGTTCATTTTTTGATTCATTATATTATCATCTTTTAAAGAATCTATAAACACTGTCATATAATTTTTTATATTTGAAAATAAATAATTCATTGTTAAAGAATAATAATCTAATTTAAATGATATATTACTTAAAACAAAAAGACAACTTTGAGAAATTGAAACAATAAATTGAGTAATTTCTTCATTACTTAAACCCTCAGTTGATTCAAAATTTGGATTTAATTTAGCATTAGAAGAAAAAAAATCAATATCGAGATGTTTATTCCTTTTTTTTTTTTTCCCTTTATAATTATCTAAAAATTGTGCAATTTCATATCTACTTCTTTCAAATTCATTTAAAATCATATTTTTAACTTCTCTATAAAATTCTTCAGGTTTTGTTTCAATCATTGCTTCAAGAACATTATCAAATTTATCAATTTTTTTAAGTAATTCAATATCATCATCGTTAATATTTAAATCATTTATATCTTCATAATTTTGTTTAAATTTTCTTATTAATTCTCTTATAATTTCAATTATTGTATCTAAAAATATTTTTTCTGAGCTTATAAAATTTTGCATTACTTTGTAATCAAATTGTTTTTTAAATAAAAGAACTTTAATTAAAAATTGTTTGAAGTCTTCTTCTAGATTTGTTAATTGAACATTTGGTATAAAATCAACAGAATATCTTTTAACACTTTTCTTTTTATTTTTTAATCTATTTCCATTTAAGGTATCTAATTCCTTCTTTTTATTTTTTCTAATTGGAGATTTAAAAGATTTTATATTATAGTGGATATTATCTAAATATTGTTTATCAGTAAAAAAATCTGTGTCACTTTTTCCTCTTATATGTCTTGAAAATTGCATTTTTTTCTAAATATTAATTTATTTTTTTATAATCTACTATAAAACATTTTTATTTAATTTTTTTAGTTAATTTTTTTATTTTCATTATGGAGAATTATAATTATATAAATTTTATTGAAAAATATTATAATAATAAAGATGTTATTAAAGATTCTTCTTTTAAAGTAATGAAAAAATTTATGAATCTTTTTAAAAATACTATTGATGATAACATAAAAAATGATTATTTTTTAAATGAAATTCAAAGGTTTAATGAGAATGATTATATTGATAATGTTGAAAATGAATATTTAAATTTGATTTATATTTTATTTTTAATTGAAAAAAATAGTAATAAAGATTTAATAAAGGAGTTTTATTTAAAATTATTTTCAATTACTTTAAATAATTATAATATTAAAAGAATTATTTTAAACTTTTCACTTTTCAAAAAAACTTTTAATATGATTATAAAGGAATTGTTTAAATGTTATGATGATATTATTAATTTTATTGAGGTAATTAAAAATGAAATCATAAAAAATAATGAAAATAATAAAATAAATATTTTATTATTTCTTTTTTATTGTATATTATTTTCAATAACAAAATCAAATGATTTATTAATTGAGCCAAATTATATTGATATTATTTTTATTATTCCTAATATTTTAAATTTAAATTTAAATTTAGAATTAAATGATATTAAAGTAATAATTTCTTCAATTCAAAATTATTTTAATTATATCTTTAATAAACATTTTTTTTTACTTCAGAAATTAAATAACAATCAATTTGAAATAATTAAAAATTATTTTATTCAAAAATTATTAGAAAAAGATATATTATTTTATGAAAACTATGTTTATATTATAGAAGATATTCTTAATAATAATAAAGAAATATCATCAGAAATAATATTAATCACAATTAATATTTTAATTGCAAATAGTAGACTTCTTCATAAAATAGCAATAAATATTCTAAATAAAAATTTGGAAAAAAAAGTATTAGATATTACTTTTTTAAAAAACTATATACCTATTTATGATTCATTAGATGGATTTAATAATCATCATTTTAAATCATTATATAAAAATTTAGAATTTATAATAGATTTTATAAACAAAAATCAAAACCTTAAAGAAAAAGAAATAGATGAAAAAAATTTATTTACAAACCCAATGAATTATTTGATTATTTTGACTAAAAAATTATTAAATAATACAAATTATAAAATACAAAAATTTTTTATTAAAACTTTTTGTAAAAAGAATATTACAAATGAAATATTCAGTTATTATTTATTAACTGATTTTCTATTACTTATCAATAATCCTTTTATTTATCCAAAAAATGAAATAGATGAATATGATTTCAAATTAGGATTAATTATTGAAAAATATTATACTGAATATTTCTCTAAAAATCCAAAATATATTATTGATTTTTTATATGGAATTGGACAATATATTACAAATAAAATTATATGTTATTATTTAATTAAATCTCTTGAAAATATAATACAAAATGTTGAAATAAAAGATATCATTGATAATAAATTAATCTCTTATATTGAAATATTAATTGATAAATTTTTGAATAAGACTTTACCTTATTATTATAAATTTCCATTTTGGAATCTAATTTGTAACTTAATATTAAAAATTAATCTTTACTCAGAAGAAAGCTATAAAAATATTTATAATAAAATTTATTGTGAACTTATTATTTATATGTTAAATATTAATGAAGATTATTTATCAATTTATAATCTTTATTTTGGTAGAAATGAGAATAATATAAAAAATGAATTATATATAAAGTCAATTGAAAAACTGAATTTTTATATAAAATCAAATATGAATTTATCAAACATAATAAATAAAAATGTTTTTATTCAAGATAATAATTTAGAAAATTATTCAATTTTATATCAAAATATAATTTATTATTCAATATCATCTTCTGAAATTTTAGATGACTATATTACTAATAATATTTCTAAAATTTTTAGTTCATATATTAATGAAAATCAGAAAATAGATATTTTAAATAATATAAATTGTATTTTTGAAATTTCTTTAATTTTTAATAATTATTCAAGTCCTAATTTTGATTTATTAAATGATATTTATTCAAATTTAAAAACAATGTTAAAATGTTGTAATAATTTTTTTATTGATTGCTTTTATTTATATGAAAAATTACTCTTTAATTATATTTCAATTTTTAAAAAACCATTTCCAGATTATTTAATTAATGAAATAGAATTAATCAATACCCCTCAACAATTAAAATATAATTTACTTTTTTTAAAAATGTATAATTTCAATTTACTAAGTATGATACATTTTAATATTTTCAAAAATCATGAATTAATAAAGAATAAAACTTTATTTTCAAATATAAATTATATTTATAATTATTTAATTAATAATTATAAATCATTAAATGAAATTAATAATATTTTATATCTTAAAAATTTGACATTATGTTTATTAGTAATGAATTATTTAAATATTCAATTTAATTTTATAGATATTAATCAAATTTTTATTTATTATGATTTTGTTAATAATTATGATATATTTTATTTATTTCAATATTTTCAAATTTTTTTTCAAAAAAAATATGATGATTCTTATACTGAAATTTTTCAAAATTTTATTCATAAATCTTTAAATATTTTAACTAAAAGTGACCAAAATTTTAATTACATAAATGTATTATTATTTATATTAACAATAATTGATAAAAATAAAATATCAAATGAAAAATATTCAAAAATTATTCAAGATATTTTAAAGAGTTTTATTATTTTAAATAATGATAAAGCTTGGTTATTGATAAAAATTTCATTAGAAATTTTAATTAAATATATTAAGGAAGATAATAATTTAATTTTAATTTATGATGAAATTTTAATTGAATATTCAAAAATAAGAGAGTTAAGAGGGGAAGATACTTTTATGATTCAAACTTGTCCATTATATATAAAAAGTCCTTTTAACTTGAAAATACAAAATATATTACCATATAATGATGAAATATCTAAATTTGATTTCTATATAAGAATTGAAATATTAAAATTATATGAAAATTTAATAAAGAATAATTTAAATAATAATCAGATATTAATTGATTCAATTCTTAATACAATTGATAAAGTTATAAAAGAAATTGATTTATTGTCAGATATTAAACCAGAAATGGAATTTAGTGATAAACATAGGAAAAAATTAAGATTAAGTCAAATGTTATTAACTTTAGGTTCTATCTTTAATAATGAAAATATAAATTTCATAAAAGAAAATGAAATTATAAATTCAATTTCAAATTCATTAATATCAATTCTTCAAAAAATAAATATATTTAGTGTGGATTATTATATTTATTTATTTTCAATAATATTTTTAAAATTTAGTAAAGATTTTAGAATCTTTTTATTAAACTCCTTAATTTCTCCAGAGACAAAATCATATGTTGTGACATCATCATTAATAATTTCTTCAATTAGTTTAATAGAAAAATATATTATAAATGAAGAAGAAATTAATCGATTTATAAATGCAATAACAATTCAATGTACATCTAATATTTGTAATATAAGAGGTTATTCTCAATATTTTCTAAGAAAAATTAATATGAAATATAACTCTATCTCAAATAATTTTTTAAGTAATTCTTTCTTAGAATATTTAAATAGAAACGAAAATATTCAAAAATTTTTTATTCAATTTGATTTAATTTATGAAAAATATATTTTCCTTCTTCATAATTTATCTGTTGATAATATACTTCAAAATAGTTTTAATGAAATTTACAATGAAATTATTCCAATTGATATTAATTCATATTTTAAACAGTTATCTTCTGAAAATATTTTATTAGATAACCAAGATTATAGTAAAGTTTCTAGTAATTGGAGATTTATTTTTAACACAAAAGAAGAAATAGAAAAAATAAAAATTGAAGAAGATTTTCAAAAAAAATATAACCCTTTATCAAAAGATATATATCATAATATTCCTAAAAAAAAATTTGATATTATTATTATTGGAAATTATATTAATAATACTCCAAATTTGGGAGGGTTAGTTAGAACAAGTGAAATATTTAATGTTAATGGAATAACAATTGATAAAGAAAATATTATTAATGATAAAAGTTTTTTAACTGCAGCTTCCTCAGCTGAAAAATGGATAAATTTAATTTATGTTGAAGATGTAAAAAATTATATTATAAATTGTAAAAAAAATAATTACTTAATTTTAGGACTTGAAAAAAGTGAGAAAGCAGTTAATGTAAAAAATATTAAATTTCAAGAAAAAATCATTTTTGTTGTTGGAAATGAAAAAAATGGAATTGATAAAAATATAATTAGTTTAATTGATTCCTTTGTTTATGGAGATTTTTTTGGAGAAAATAGGTCACTCAATGTTCATATTAATGCTTCAATAATTATTTGGGAATGTATTAATTCTTTGTTAAATAATCAAAATTAATTTTTAATTTAAACTTAATATTTATATTAATCATTTAATTTTTTCATATATCATTTGATAAACTCAATCCTTAATCTAATTAAAAAGATAATTAATTAAAATGAATATTATAATTTTTGTAAGATAAAAAAAAAATTGTGAGTAAAATATAAATTAATGGGAAATGAATAGTATTAATTAAATATTTTTATAAATAAAATTAGAATCTATGAAATTTATAATATAATAA
>JAEEGK010014586.1_pt1 | contig 17541 bp, 12 predicted proteins | sample 8958771 | NCBI WGS metagenome assembly JAEEGK01 (sample SAMN16246547, study PRJNA631951) | gut metagenome | biome: gut microbiome; feature: rumen; material: SC-attached | host: Bos | place: Iran: Karaj | collected 2018-10
CTGTCGGTTTTTCCAGAACGAGTTCGGGGATCAGATCATCATCAACATAAATGAAAGCATACTTGTAATATGCCTTATTCGCCTCATTGTCAGATACGCTTTGATTAATGAATTCAATATAAGGATCGATAAATGCAGGTTCCCATCTTCTGGCTTTTGTAGTCTCAGCAGTAGCCTCAGAAGGCGTAGATTCCGTAATATCAGACGTTGTAACTACTGCACTCGCTTCGGGCTCAGAGGGTTTCTCCCTTACCCAGGGCTGATGGTCGATCGAAGATGCGGATACCAGGAGCGAGAAGACCAGGGTAACGCAAATGGAAGCAATCTGGATCTCTCTGGATGTAATCTTATGTGACAGAAGATTCTTGATCCTCATCTTGGTCTCCATGCCTCCGAAAGAAAGGCCGCTGAAAGCAGTGCTCTGCATAAACGCGCCCTTATTGTCATCTGCCGCATGCCTTACAAGTGACTTGCAGTATTCCTTTACCATGGAGAGGTTGAAATTGCTCGTTGTCTCCTCGTCGACACGCATTTCGATATCTGCGCAGAGCATGAAGAAAGCAAGCCATACAAGCGGATTAAACCAGTGTATGCTGAGAACGATGTAGCTAAGGAGCTTGGTAAGCCCGTCCTTGTTCTTTATGTGGGTCCATTCGTGATTGAGCACATATTCGCGCTCATCGTCATCCATGTTGATCGGGAAAAAGATCTTAGGCTTGATGATGCCTACGACAAAAGGCGAATCGATGTCATTTGCCATGTAATATCTTCCGTCGAAGGAGCGAGAACTCCATCTCGCCCTCGAATAGAAGATCGAATATCTGATCGCAGAGAAAATGAGCATGCCGACCGTAACGGTGAGCCAGATATAAGGAAGAACAGACTTAAAAGTTACTTTCGGGGCCTGCTCAGTAACCACAGGTGCGGTATCCGGAGCCTCATTGCCGTTACCGGTTACGGCAGCATCAGGATCATTCTGCTCTATAGCAACGGGCGTGTTATCGGCTACGGCGATCTCCCTTAATCTCGTCTCGGGATCGTAGACCGTGGTCTCTGATGTTACGGTCTTAGGCTGAACGAACTTTCCGAAGTTAAGAATGCTCGTAGGTGAATTGAAGTTAAAAGGCAGCACAAGCCTTAATGCCACAATGATCCAGAAAAGGATCATTACGCGCTTCGGACATTTCCTGAAAACAAGCCGGAACAGCAATACCGCAAGGATCGCAATACTTCCGTATATGCTCATCTCAAGCACTTTATAGAATATCTCGCTCATAAAATACAACCTTACCCCTTAAACCCTATACCAAAAGCACTTATTCCTCAGTATGCTGTTCGATCATGTCGATAAGACTCTGGGCATCTTCCTTGCTCATCTTCTTGCCTCCACCTAAGAAAGCATTGACGAACATCGGCAGGGATCCCTTGAAGTTCTTTTCGACGAGTTCTTCGCTCTGCTGTCTCTGAAGCTCGTCACGGCCTACCAGATACGTGATAGTGGATTTCTCGCTCTGTATGAATCCCTTGTCCTGAAGTCTTTTGAGCATTGTATAGACAGTGGTCTTCTTCCAGCCGTGGATCATCTCACACATGGTGGATAACTCGCCTGAAGCTACCGGAGCGTATTCCCATATCAATTCCATCAGCTTATATTCGCTGTCTCCAATTGAATTTTCTTTCATATGCATATTTCCCCTTTTATATTTTCCAACATTCTACAAGTGTAGAATTGATATGTCAACTTCTTAATATCAAGTTTTTGTGTTAAGTTACATTAAAGGAGGTTGCTCGCCATGAAATATGACAACGACAGGCTCGGAGCGGCATTGAAGCTCTATCTGGGAACCGATCCTCTGCCGATGCATATGCCGGGCGGCAAGCGCAATCCTGACTTCGTGTCGCAGGCATTCATGCGCGACATCACGGAGATCGGCGGATTCGATAACCTCCATTCCCCTACAGGCATCCTTAAGGATATGGAAGACTGTGCAGCTTCGATCTGGAAAGCAAAGAATGCCTTTATATCCGTTAACGGCTCTACTGCACTTATCCTTACAGCTATCCGGAGTGCTGCAGCTCTTTACCCGAATTCGAAGATCCTTGCTGCAATGAACTGTCATCTGTCAGTCTGGAATGCCATAGAACTTACCGGCAGCTCCATAGTGCCTCTGATGCCTGCATTCGACATAGGCCTTCCTTTCGCAGGCCATGTATCACCTTCTGATATCGAGAGATACCTTGCCAGAGACCCGTCCCTTAAGATCGTCGTCGTAACCTCGCCCACTTATGAAGGTGTGCTCTCAGACATGGACGAGATCTTCAGGATAACCAGGAAATACGACGCCCTCCTTATCACCGACAGTGCGCACGGCGCACATCTGGGCATTGACGATAACTTTTTCGGACCGGATTCGAAGGGCGACATCGTCATAAAGAGTCTTCATAAGACACTTTCTTCTCCTACACAGACAGCCGTAATGCTCCTTAACGAGGGCTGCCCCATAGATGAGACACTTATCAGGAGAGGACTTGATATTTTCGAGACATCATCACCCTCATACATACTTTTAGGCGGCGTATCCAAATGCCTTGCTGGCATATATTCCAAAGGACCGGCTATCTTGAAGCCTTGGGAAGAGGCTATATCTTATGCAGAGGAGAACCTTAAGGGTCTCAGGAACTTCAGGCTTTGGGAAGCTCCTGTCAGGGAGAGGTCCAAGTTCGTAATAATGGGCTACGGGGATTTCCTTTTCGACCAGCTCAGAGGAACATTCAATATAGAATGCGAAGCAAGCTTCCCCTCACACCTGATCGCAATGACGGGCATAGGCGATACGACTGATTCCTTAAAGCGATTCTGCGACGCGGTCAAGGCGGTAGATGACGCAGTGGACAACCCTTACACCGAATCAAAGTTTATATCCAGACCCTACCCCAGATTTGCAATGACGCTCAAGGAAGCAGCGCAGTCGAGATCCCGCTGCGTTGATCTGGAACCCGAATTCTGCATAGGAAGACCTTCCGGCGAATTCATCTACGGCTTCCCGCCCGGAATACCTCTCCTGATGCCCGGTGAGATCATTACGGAAGATACCGTCAGGATCCTTTCAAGGGGCGACATCCACCTTCATATGGGCGGCGGGCGCAGTTACAACGGACTGATACCCGTTTTGCCTTGACTGTTAAAGGTCATCAAAGTATAATTCACGTATTAAAAACGAGGGAGATTAATCATTATGACAAGAATCGTTACAATTGAGACAAGAGATCTCGAGAAGTCAGCTAAGGAAGGCGGATGCGGCGAGTGCCAGACATCTTGCCAGTCTGCATGCAAGACATCATGCGGTGTTGCTAACCAGCCTTGCGAGCAGCTCAAGAAATAATCTGAGTTAATCTTGAAACCTGAGAGGTCTCATTTTACGTGGGACCTTTTTTTATGTGAACGGGAGTTATAAATGATCCACTGCTATCAATTTGAAGGTCTGAACATCGTGCTCGACTGCTATTCGGGTTCTATTCACATGGTCGACGAGGTCGCCTATGACATGATCCAATGGTATGAGAATGAGCCCGCTGATACAGTTGTTGCCAAGGCAATCGAAAAGCACGGCATCTCAAAAGAGGATGCCGAGGAATGCATCGCCGACATAGATGACCTTAAGACAGCCGGTAAGCTCTACGCTCCCGACAAATACGAGCACCTGGCCAAGGACTTCAGAAAGAAGAACTTCAAGATCAAGGCTTTGTGCCTCCACGTTGCCCACACATGCAACCTCAACTGCTCCTACTGCTTCGCGAGCCAGGGCAAGTACCACGGCGAGCGCGCGATCATGAGCTATGAGGTCGGTAAAAGGGCAATAGATTTCCTCATCGAGAATTCAGGCTTCCACAAGAACCTTGATATCGACTTCTTCGGCGGCGAGCCTCTCATGAACTGGGATGTCGTAAAGAAGCTCGTTGCATACGGAAGAGAGCAGGAAAAGCTCCACAACAAGAATATCCGCTTCACTCTTACGACAAACGGAGTCCTCTTGGACGATGAGGTAACGGAATTCTGCAACAAGGAAATGCATAACGTCGTCCTTTCTTTGGACGGCCGTAAGGAAGTCAATGACCGCTTCAGAGTCGACTATGCCGGCCACGGCTCCTACGACAAGATCGTTCCGAACTTCCAGAAGTTCGTCGCAAAGCGCGGCAACTTAAGCTACTACATGCGCGGCACCTTTACGCACTTCAACACGGACTTCGTAAACGACATTAAGCAGATGCTGGACCTGGGATTCACAGAGCTCTCAATGGAGCCTGTTGTTACGGATCCTTCCAGCCCTTCGGCAATCACGAAGGAAGACCTGCCTGTCGTTTTCGAGCAATACGAAGAGCTCGCAAGACTTATGGTCCAGCGCTTTAAGGAAGGCAGACCATTTACCTTCTACCACTATATGCTCGATCTCACATGCGGCCCCTGCATCTATAAGAGGATCGCAGGCTGCGGTGCCGGAACAGAATACCTCGCCGTTACACCTTGGGGCGATCTCTATCCCTGCCATCAGTTCGTAGGCGATCAGGCATATAAGATGGGTTCTATCTATGAAGGTGTCACGAATCTTGAGTATCAGAACAAGTTCGCATGCTGCAACGCTTACAGCCGTCCCGAATGCAAGGACTGCTGGGCAAAGCTCTACTGCTCCGGCGGCTGCGCGGCAAATTCCTATCATGCTTCAGGCGACATCAACGGCATCTACGAGATGGGATGCGATATCTTCAGAAAGAGGATAGAATGCGCGATCGCGGTCAAGCTCTTAACTTCAGGCCTGGAACAGCCCGGCGAAAAGAAATAAAAACCAAGGTGCCTTTCGAGGCACCTTTTTAAATTTCAACCATTAGTTGAATCGCTATGATAAACTCAATCTGTCAGTTATTGTTTTCACTTCGTTTATGAGGATAACATAAAAGAAAAACGGAGGTCCGGCATGATCGACAGCAAGAAGATGGGGCGTTTTATAGTAGAGAAGCGCAAGGCACTGGGGCTTACTCAGACTCAGCTTTCAGAGAAACTCAATGTCTCCTTTCAGGCAATTTCCAAGTGGGAAAACGGGGTAACATTCCCGAATATCGAGATCCTTAAGGATCTTGCTTCCGTGCTTGAAGTAACTGTGGATGAGATACTTGCAGGAAGCGAGAAGGAAGAAAACGGTCTCTCCTACAGCAAAGCCGGAATAGACATCGCTTATACCGATTCGATCAAGAAGGAAATGGAGAAGAGCCTTGAGACAAAGGACCCCCGTGTGCTGAACGGTCTGGGGCCCTTCGCGTCACTGTATGACATCAATTTCCCTGAGATCAAGGATCCCGTTCTGGTGTTAAAGACTGAAGAACCCGGCTCCAAGCAAAAGCTCGCCATGGAGTACGGATATACCGAATCCATCTGCCATGACATGATCAACCACCTGGTAAATGACATTATCGTTATGGGCGCAAGGCCTTTAGCGGTCCTGGACTGCATCGTCTGCGGAAACGCCGAGAAGGATACCATTAAGACTCTGGTCAAGGGCGTGGCCGATGCCTGCCGCGAGAACTGCTGTTCTCTTGTCGGCGGCGAGACCTCTATCCAGCCTCTCGTTGTTGACCACGGCGTTTATGTCCTTTCATCAAGCATTGCGGGCATAGTCGAGAGATCGAAGATCATTGACGGCTCTGCGATAAAAGAAGGCGACGCGGTACTCGCTGTCGCGTCCAACGGCCTTCATACAAACGGTTATTCACTGGTAAGGCTTCTCATGGACAAAAAGCCTGAGATCAAGACTGATATTGTCGGCGGTATGACTTTCATAGAGCAGATCATGAAGCCTCATACGCCTTACTACAAGGCAATAAAAGACCTTTTCGGCGGCACTTCCATACACGGAATGGCACATATCACAGGAGGCGGTATAGAGGGAAATCTCTGCCGTATAATCCCTGACGGACTGAGCGCTAAGATCGACCTTGCGAAGATCAGGATACCGGAGCTCTTCAGGTTCATAAGAGACAACGGCAGCATCAGCGATGAAGAGATGCTGAGGACATTCAACTGCGGCGTAGGCCTCATGATCGTGACTTCACAAAAAGACAAAGCCTCTGTTATGAAGCACATTAATCAGACCTGTGAATGCTGCGAGGTTGGAACGATCAGATCAGGTGATTACAAGGTTGATTTCGAAGGACGCCTTAACTGGGTATAAAAAAGTTACTGAGGAGCACTTATTCCGAAGAATACGTAATCGTCAGGATTCTCTTCGTCTCCAAACGGTGTCGGAGGCATGAAATACGCAGTATTGTCATCCATTATCACACTAAGAGGCGTGTCAGTATCATTTGCTATATAAACGCACATGAGGATTCCCCTGTAGAATTCCGGCACGATGAAATAAGACGTGGAGTGGAGCTTTATCACCTGCCTTAAGAACACATAACCGCCGTCTGCATTTTCCCTGCTGCCGGAGACCTCCTCCTGGGTCCTGAATTCGTAATAACCCATATGATATTTCTCACCCTTGTAGAACACATTGCCCGTTACTCCGAAGCTGTCTATCTGCGTGGACAGATTTACCGCAGGGAATTTCCTGCCGGTATAGTAATCGACGAATCCGACGTTGTGATATGAGAAAAACGACGTATAGACACTTGCAGGCTCTCTGGAATGGATCGGAAATACCTGATCGTAGGACACCTCGTAGATAATGTAGCCCGGTTCATCTTCAGAAGCATAGGCCCTTACGGAAGGCTTTGTAACCGTCGAGATGTAATTCAGGTTCTCATTGACCTGATTATCGTTCCAGTCCAGCGAAAAATATACGAAGTAATTATCGACATCGCCGCTTACCATTTTAAGATTCTGTGAAGCACCCCACGGTTTGTCTATGGGATCGATATAAAGATCTTCAAAAGTCTCTTTAACATCGACACTGTTCAGATCATGTGAAGGCTTACCGTAAGGAAGACTGTATGAGATCTCCGCGGATTCCGAAGTCTCAGTAGTCTCAGTGGGCTTCTTGCCGCCTCCGGTTCCGCCGCCGAATACATCGCATGAAGTCAGCGACAAAGAAATAACGGAGACTATAAGAATTGATGCCAATGCTTTTTTCATATTCAGATCCCTTATTTATCCTTATCCCATTTGTTCCCTTACGGAAATTATATCATCACCCGGCATAACAGGCGAGAAAAACGAAGAGGTTGCCACAAAGCAACCTCTTATTTAATTCTTTCTTCTGTCCGAGAATGATGTTTTTCCGAAGCTCATTTCGACACGCTGAAAGCGTCGGTCGAGAGCTGAGGGAAACATCATTCGAGCTCAAATGCGCCCGTATACAGCTGATAGTACGTACCCTTCTCAGCGATGAGCTGCTCGTGTGAACCGCGCTCAATGATCCTGCCGTGATCCAATACCATGATGACGTCGGAGTTCATGACGGTCGACAGTCTGTGGGCGATAACGAATACCGTCCTGCCCTCCATGAGCTTGTCCATACCGCGCTGGACGATGGCTTCCGTACGTGTATCGATAGAAGACGTAGCTTCGTCAAGGATCATTACAGGCGGATTGGCTACGGCTGCTCTTGCAATCGCAATGAGCTGTCTCTGGCCCTGCGAGAGGTTGGAACCGTTGTTGTTGAGCATCGTGTCATAGCCGTCAGGAAGACGCTCTATGAAGTCTGCGGCGCCTGCAAGTCTTGCAGCCTCTTTGCACTCTTCATCCGAAGCATCGAGCTTGCCGTAACGGATGTTCTCCATAACGGTGCCTGTGAAAAGATTCGTCTCCTGAAGAACAAGGCCTAAGGACCTTCTCAAGTCCTTCTTTTTGATCTTGTTGACATTGATGCCGTCGTAACGGATCTTGCCGTCGGCGATATCGTAGAAGCGGTTGATAAGGTTTGTGATCGTGGTCTTTCCTGCACCTGTTGCGCCTACGAAAGCAACCTTCTGGCCGGGCTTTGCGAAGACGGATACATCGTAAAGGACCTGCTTTTCGGGCACATAGGCAAAGTCAACTTCATTAAGCAGTACGTCACCCTTAAGTTCGGTATATGTGATCGTACCGTCTGCCTTGTGGGGATGCTTCCATGCCCAGTGGCCGGTCTGGTGATCAGCCTCTGTGATCGTGCCGTCAGAAGCGATGTTCGCATTAACGAGCGTTACATAGCCGTCGTCTGTCTCAGGCTTTTCATCGAGAAGGTCAAAGATCCTCTGGGCACCTGCACCTGCCATTACGATTGCATTCATCTGCATTGTAAGCTGGTTGATGTTGCCCATGAACTGCTTGCTTCCGTTAAGGAACGGAACAACGATATCGACGCCCATCGGCAGTCCGGAGAATGAGAAATTGACAACATGCAGAGCTGTCATGATGCCGCCTGCCACAGCTAAGAGAACATAGATGATGTTTCCGATATTGTTGATAATAGGAGCCAGGATATTCGCATAGGTATTGGCTTTGCCGCTGTCTTCGGCAAGACCGTCATTGAGTTTGTTGAACTCTTCAGTGACCTTGCCCTCGTGGTTAAATACCTTGACGACCTTCTGACCGTTCATTATCTCCTGAATGTAGCCTTCGGTAGCGGCAACGGCTTTCTGCTGCCTGATAAAGTACTTGGCAGAACCTGCGCCGACTTTGCCTGTAACGAGCATCATTACAATGATTCCGACGACCATTATCAAAGTGAGCCAGATGCTGTAACGGAGCATCGTAACAAATACTGTTATAACGACGACACCCGCTCTGATAATGTTCGGGATGGCCATGGATACGAGCTGTCTTAATGTATCGATATCGTTGGTATAGTGGCTCATGATGTCGCCGTGCTTATGAGTATCGAAATAGCTTAAAGGCAGTGTCTGCATCTTGTTGAACAGATCAGTTCTGAGCTTGTGCAGGAACTTCTGCGTCATGTAAGCCATGAGCTGTGAATTCAGGATGCTTACGACCGCAGCGCCTGCATAGATGCAGATAAGCGGGATCAGGTATGAGACGATCTTTATCTTTGCGTATTCCCAGTCGCCTGATTCCAGAGTCTCCTCAAGAACCGCTGTGACTTTCTGAAGGAATACCATCGGGAGTGCAGCTGCAACAGCGTTGTAGATATTGAAGATTACAATGACCCACGTGAGGACGGGGAACTGCTTGATATACATCTTTACAACGCGCTTGAGGCTTCCCATGGATCCGATGACCTGGGACATCGAAGCCGGGCCTCTGCGTCTTCCTCCGGGTGCGGGTGCTGCTTCAACTTTTTGCTTGGGAGCATTGGGCTTTTTACTCATTGTCCGATCCTCCCTTCGTCTGTTCTTCGTAGATCTCACGATAGATCTCATTGCTCTTTAAGAGCTCCTCGTGAGTACCGGTACCCATGATCTTGCCGCCGTCCATGATGATGATCATGTCACATTCCTGAACGGAAGCGACTCTCTGGGCAATAATGATCTTTGTAGTCTCAGGGATATATTCCTTGAATCCCTTTCTTATCAACGCATCTGTTCTGGTATCGACTGCAGATGTGGAGTCGTCCAGGATCAGGATCTTCGGGCGCTTCAAAAGCGCTCTTGCAATACAGAGTCTCTGCTTCTGACCGCCTGAGACGTTGGTGCCGCCCTGCTCTATATGAGTATCGAATCCTTCCGGGAAGGAAGATACGAACTCATAAGCCTGGGCGATCTTGCATGCCTCAACAAGCTCTTCGTCAGATGCATTCTCATTACCCCATCTGAGGTTCTCGGCAATCGTTCCGGAGAACAGCTCGTTCTTCTGGAGAACGACCGAGACGGCGTCTCTTAATGTCTTTACATCATAATCCTTTACGGGTACGCCGCCGACTTTTACCTCGCCTTCAGTAACATCGTAAAGTCTCGGGATGAGCTGGATCAAGGTGGTCTTGGATGAACCCGTACCGCCTAAGATACCGACTGACATTCCGCTGTCTATGTGAAGATCGATGTCGAAAAGCGCATTTCTTGCAGCCTTCTCGGAATACTTGAAAGCAACATCCGTGAAATCGATCGAACCGTCCCTGACTTCCATGACAGGATTCTCGGGATTTGCGATAGAAGGCTTCTCTTCAAGAACCTCAACGATACGCTTGGCTGCCTCTACCGACATCGTGAGCATGACGTAGATCATTGATACCATCATGAGTGACATGAGGACCATGAAGCCGTATGTCATAAGTGCTGAGATCTGGCCGATATTGATAACGGTGCCGTTGCTCTGGATAGCCATTTTCGAGCCGACATAAAGAACAAATACAACATTGAAATGCAGGCAGAGTTCCATGAGAGGAGAGTTAAGTCCGACGATCTTCTCAGCCTTGGTGAAGTCCAGCCTGATATTGTCTGAAGCCTTGCCGAACTTGTCCTGCTCGTATTCTTCTCTTGCAAAGCCCTTAACGACACGCATTCCGCGGACGTTTTCCTCAATGGATTCGTTCATCTTGTCGTACTTCTTGAATACGGCGCGGAAAGCTGGCATTGCGAGCTTACCGATAATGATGAGTCCGACAGCGAGGATCGGAACTACGATAACGAATGTCGTGGCAAGCGAACCTCCGAGAACATATGCCATGACGATCGCGAAAGCGAACATCAGAGGTGCCCTTACCGCGATCCTTATCATCATCATGAAAGCGTTCTGAACAGTTGTGATATCAGTTGTCATTCTCGTGACCAGAGATGACGTGGAGAATTTATCGATGTTTCCGAATGAGAATTTCTGGACCTTGGCGAACATATCGGATCTTAAGTTCCCCGCAAATCCGGCTGATGCCTTGGCTGAGAAATTGCCGGCCAGGGCGCCGCAGGTAAGTGACAGGATCGCAGCTACTGTAATGACAGCGCCGATCTTAAGAATAGTATCCATCCCCGCATTATCCTGGATCATATTGACCATGTACGCAGTGATAAACGGTATTACTACTTCAAGGATAACTTCTCCGATAATAAAAACGAGCGACAGTATCGTATCCTTCGTATACTGCCGGATAGATTTCATCAATTTGAATATCAAGAACTCTTCCTCCTGCGCATAATCAAACACTTTATTATAGAACACGATGAAAAATATTTGTATTTATTATTTTATTATTTTGACGTACTTCTGTTGCGATGTTATTATTGTCTTTGGCTTTATTTAGATAAATAAAGCACAAGGGAGGAATATAAATGCCTGTTACAGATTTATTGAGACGCAATGCCAGAGAGCATGGCGATGAAGTAGCTCTTATCGAGCTCAATCCCGCAATGGAAGATACGAGAAAGATCTCCTTCAAGGAATTCGACCTTGTCCAGCAGACAAAGTCCATGCCTTACCGTCACGAGATCACATGGCAGATCTTCGATGAGAAGTCCAACAGAGTAGCAAATATGCTCCTGGGACGCGGGATCAAGAAGGGCGACAAAGTAGCAATTCTTATGTTCAACTGCCTTGAATGGCTTCCTATCTATTTCGGTATCCTGAAGACTGGCGCTATCGCAGTTCCTTTCAACTTCAGATATACAGCAAACGAGATCTCATACTGCGCTGACTTAGCCGAGATCTCCGTAATGTTCTTCGGCCCTGAATTCGTAGACAGACTTAATATCAATGCAGATGAGATCGCAAAAGACAGACTTCTCCTCTATGTAGGCGACGGTCAGGCTCCCGAATTCGCAGAGAATTACTGGCAGCAGGTTGCTGACTACTCTTCCAGGGATCCCATGATCGAACTTACTGAAGAAGATTACGCAGCTATCTATTTCTCATCCGGCACAACAGGATTCCCCAAGGCTATCCTTCACCCTCACAGAAGCCTTACACAGGCAGCTGAGATGGAAGCCGTTCATCACCAGACAGGCAAGAACGACTGCTTCCTCTGCATCCCGCCTCTCTATCACACGGGTGCAAAGTTCCACTGGATGGGCTCTTTGTGGACATGCTCCAAGGCAGTCCTTCTCAAGGGCACAAAGCCTGAAGTTATCTTAAAGGCAGCTTCCGACGAGCAGTGCACTATCGTATGGCTCCTCGTACCGTGGGCTCAGGACATCCTCGATGCATTGGACAGAGGCGAATTAAAGCTCTCAGATTATAAGCTCGACCAGTGGCGTCTTATGCATATCGGCGCTCAGCCCGTACCTCCGTCACTTATCCGTCACTGGAAGGATTATTTCCCGAATCACCAGTACGATACAAACTATGGTCTTTCCGAATCCACCGGCCCAGGCTGCGTTCACCTTGGACTCGAAAATACTCACAAGGTCGGCGCCATCGGCGTTCCGGGTTACCGTTGGGAGTGCAAGATCGTTGACGAGAACGGCAACACAGTACCTCAGGGCGAGGTCGGTGAGCTCTGCGTCAAGGGTCCCGGCGTAATGCTCGAATACTACAGAAACCCTGAAGCAACAAAGGAAACATTGAGAGACGGATGGCTCTTCACCGGCGACATGGCACGCCAGGATGAAGACGGTTTCTATTTCCTCGTAGACCGTAAGAAGGACGTTATCGTATCCGGCGGTGAGAACATCTACCCTGTCGAGATCGAGAACTTCCTCCAGGAATATCCGAAGGTAAAGGACGTTGCAGTAATCGGTCTTCCCGACAAGAGATTGGGCGAGATCACAGGCGCTATCGTAGAGATCGAACCCGGCAGCGGCTGCACCGTCGAAGAACTCGAGAAATTCTGCACTCAGCTTCCCCGTTACAAGAGGCCGAAGCAGATTATCTTAGCCGATGTACCGAGAAATGCCACCGGCAAGATAGAAAAACCCGTTCTCCGTAAGAGATATGGCGCAGAAAGGCTTGTAGAACAGGAAAATCAGTCTTAAAATAAAAGCCTTGTGTTTTTAGGCACAAGGCTTATTTTTTGAATAAAAATGCTTCTTAACTTTCTTGAGGGTGGAAGAAGCAAAAAGTGAGGAACAAAAACATGGATTTGGCAATCAAGATCATCTTCCTTGTCGTCTTTTTCGCTGTCATGATCGGAATCGGTATCGTCACGCGTAAAAAGGCAAACAGTGTCGAAGGCTTCGTATTGGGCGGCAGAAATGCAGGACCCTGGCTTACGGCATTCGGTTACGGAACATCCTATTTCTCCGCTGTAGTATTCATCGGATATGCAGGACAGTTCGGCTGGAAATACGGTGTCGCATCGACCTGGATCGGTATCGGCAACGCAGTTATCGGTTCACTTCTCGCGTGGATAATCCTCGGCAGAAGAACGAGAGTCATGACAAAGCACTTGAACTCCAAGACAATGCCTGACTTCTTCGGCAAGAGATTCGACAGCAAGTCGCTCCGTATCGCGGCTGCCCTTATCTCCTTTATCTTCCTTATCCCTTATACATCTTCCGTATATAACGGTCTTTCGAGACTTTTCAATATGGCATTCAACATCGACTATAAGATCTGCATCATCGTAATGGCAGCTCTTACATGCGTCTATGTTATCCTGGGCGGCTACATGGCTACCGTCGTAAACGACCTCGTTCAGGGCATCATCATGCTCTTCGGCATCACGGCAGTCATCTTTACTGTTCTTAAGAACAATGGTGGTTTCCTTACCGCTCTTACAACACTCTCACAGACAGAGTCTGACCTTCCTGTTACAGCAGGCATGCAGGGTGCGTTCACATCATTCTTCGGACCTGACCCTCTTAACCTCTTCGGTGTAATCATCCTTACATCTTTGGGTACTTGGGGTCTTCCCCAGATGGTCGGCAAGTTCTATGCCATCAAGGACGAGAAGTCTGTTAAGGCAGGAACGATCATCTCCACTATCTTCGCATTCATCGTTGCCGGCGGCTGCTACTTCCTGGGCGGCTTTGCAAGACTCTACAAGGATAATCCGGTAATCTACAAGGAAGACGGTTCCGTCATGTACGACTCCATCATCCCCACAATGCTCGACAACCTCCCTACAATTCTCGTAGGCGTAGTTATCGTTCTCGTTCTTTCCGCATCAATGTCCACACTGTCTTCCCTCGTTCTCACATCGAGCTCGACAGTTACTTTGGACCTCATCGAACAGATCAAGCCCAAGAAGAACGAAGACAAGAAGAAGAGAGAAAAGACTCAGCTCATTACTATGCGTCTTTTGCTCGTATTCTTCATCCTCGTATCAGTACTCCTCTCACTTAACCCTCCGACGTTCATCGCTCAGCTCATGGGTTATTCATGGGGCGCACTCGCAGGAGCATTCCTCGCACCGTTCCTCTGGGGTCTCTACTGGAAGAAGACAACGAAGCTCTCTGTTTGGGTATGCTTCATCTTCGGTGTAGGCTTCACGGTTGCTAACATGTTCCTGAAGTTCATCGCTTCACCTATCAACGCAGGCGCAGTTACAATGGTTGCAGGCCTTATCATCGTACCTCTCGTAAGCCTTATCACTCCTAAGCTCGCTAAGGAAAAGGTTGACGGAATCTTCTCCTGCTACGACGAGAAGGTCACAGTTGAGAAGAGATATTCACTTCCTGAAGAAGCACCCGCTGACGAAGCTTGATAGACTTTACTTGAATCTTTATAAAGGCCTGTCACTTTAGTGGCGGGCCTTTTAATTTGCCTGCACTAATCCCGGCTCCGTGTGACTGAAAAGTGGTTGAAAAGTCATTGATAAAAAAGTGTACGAGCTGAAGCTATTTCTTCACTGTTTCTGTCAAAAAGAGAGTTTTTGACAGAAAAAATGATGATTTTGGCATCCTCTATACACTTTTTTGTCAACGAGAGAAAAACTCTCGCAAATGCTTCCAGTCGCGAAAATAACCCGCCGGGACGTCCTCCTCCCACACCAAAAAGGAGCCGCCCCGCCGGGACAGCTCCTTCAATAAACCGATAATCAACTGATCTTACTGCAGATCTTCCATTCCTAACGTCTTAACGCCTGCTGCGTTGAGGATAGCCTCAGCCTTTGCGTTGTCATCTGTCTTGATGGCGATAGGAGCACCCTCGCCGTCAATGGAAAGACCGTAGATGTAGCTGATGTTGAGGCCTGCTGCGTGGATCATGCCGACAACTTTTGCGAGGCTTCCAACTGCATCAGGAACAACTACTGCAATGACTTCGTCGATACGTGCAGCAAAGCCTGCTTCCTTTAAGATCTGCTTAGCCTTGTCGGGATCTTTTGCAAGGAGACGGAGAACACCGTATTCCATTGTGTCTGCAAGGCTTGCGGAAAGAAGGTCGATACCGCCCTGTGCAAGGATCTTTAAGACCTCATCAAGTCTGCCCTCAGTGTTTTCGAGAAAAACCGAAATCTGCTTTACGAACATAGTGGTACCTCCCCATAAATTATTGATAAAGCTTACGCTTGTCTGTAACGTGCTTGCTCTTGCCGTCGAAATGCTCAAGGCCGTTGGGCTCTACGAGCTTGACCTTTGCATTAAGGCCGATTGCCATCTTGAGTTTATCATGAACTGCCTTTGAGAGCTTCTCCAAAGATTTGATCTCGTCTGTGAAGACATTCTCTGCGACCTCAACCTGAACTTCGAGAGTATCGTTATTGTCGATACGGTCAACTACAAGCATGTAGTGAGGTGTAATTCCTTCTACTGTAAGGAGAGCTGCCTCTACCTGTGAAGGGAAAACGTTTACGCCGCGGATGATGAGCATGTCATCGGATCTGCCCTTGAAGCGCTGGATCCTTGCCATCGTACGTCCGCACTCGCACTTGTCGTACTCGATGGATGTTAAGTCCTTAGTCCTGTAACGGATAAGAGGCATGCCTTCCTTGGTGAGGTTGGTGATAACGAGCTCACCTTCGGCACCCTTGGGAAGCTGCTTCAATGTTGAAGGATCTATGATCTCCGGGAGGAAATGGTCTTCCCAGATGTGGAGACCCTTGTGGTATTCGCAGTCGCAGGCAACGCCGGGGCCCATCATCTCTGTAAGGCCGTAGATGTCGTATGCCTTGATATGGAGTCTTGCCTCCATCTGATCGCGCATCTCGTTTGTCCAGGGCTCTGCGCCGCAGATAGCGGACTTAAGCTTGATCTTGTCAACGAGGCCCATCTTCTCAAGATCTTCTGCAACGTGCAGGAGATAAGAAGGTGTGCATGCGATAGAAGTAACATCGCAGTCGATCATCATGTCGATGAGCTTCTGTGTGTTGCCTGTGGACATAGGAAGAACCAGCGCGCCCAGATATTCAGCACCGTAGTGTGCACCGAGACCGCCTGTGAAGAGGCCGTAGCCGTAGCCTACCTGGATGATGTCATCTCTTGTGATTCCTGCCATTGAAAGGCATCTTGCAACGCACTCTGCCCAGATGTCGATATCGCGTCTTGTGTAGACAGCGATCTTCGGCTTTCCTGTTGTGCCTGAGGATGCGTGTACTCGGACCATCTCTGATCTGGGAACTGCTGCCAAACCAAAGGGGTATGTGTCTCTTAAATCTGCGTAGGTCGTATAAGGCAGCTTGTCCAGGTCTTCGATGCCCTTGATGTCACCGGGCTCAAGGCCGACTGCCTGCATCTTCTTGCGGTAGTACTCAACGTTGTGGTAAACGCGGTTAACTACCTTGACAAGTCTTGCGCTCTGCAGCGCTTCGATCTCGTCACGCGACATGCACTCCTTTGCTTCATTCCAAATCATAAATGGTTCCCTCCTGTAATGCGGGGTGTTTATTTTCGTGCGGTCTTAAAACCGTTGACGATGATAAGAGCGAGCTCTTTGCCTTCGGTATCGAAGGCTTTGACCTCATATAAACAGATGAATCTTCCGTCCTTGACGATATCGGCCTTGCAAATGATCTTGCCGCCGTGCCAGGATCTCAAAAAGTTCATCTGTGTTGCCTGTGTGACTGTTATCGTATCGGAATCGAGTTCACAGTTCTCTGCGACAGCGAAAGCGAAGTCAGCCATTGTGTAATAGACTGCTCCCATGAGTCCGCCAACGGCATTAAGATGTCTGCCGTCAGGTTCAAGACTTACAACGCTGTGGCCCTTCTCGGCCTTCTCGATAACGATACCTGTAGCTTCGGTGGCGTATTTGTCGCCTTCGAAAAATCTTCTTACTGCTTCTAAATCGGGCATATTATTCAGCTGCGAGGCCCATCTCGAAGGCCTTCATGTTAAGTTCAAGGAACTTCGCGGGAACAGAAGCTTCAACAGCCTTTACCCACTCTTCCTTGCTGATCTCTTTGATGTACTTGGAGAAAACACCCATGAGCACGATGTTCGTAGCCTTTGCGTTTCCTGCCTGCTCAGCGATCGTGAGTGCATCGATGGCATCTACCTTTGCGCCTGCAGCTTCCATCTTGGAGATGAGCTCAGAAGGATACTCAGCAGTGCCTGCGATTACGGGCATGGGATCGATCTGCTGTGAGTTGGTAACGATCTGTCCGCCGGGCTTCAAGAACTGAACATATCTTGCAGCTTCCAGGAGCTCGAAAGAGATGATGTAATCAGCTTCGCCCTTATCGATGATGGGGGAATTAACCTTGTCGCCGAACTTAACGTAAGTTACAACGCTTCCGCCTCTCTGGCTCATTCCGTGAACCTCGGAGACCTTTACGTCGTAGCCCTTGTCCATAGCGGCTCTGCCCA
>JAEEGK010014589.1_pt1 | contig 17537 bp, 8 predicted proteins | sample 8958771 | NCBI WGS metagenome assembly JAEEGK01 (sample SAMN16246547, study PRJNA631951) | gut metagenome | biome: gut microbiome; feature: rumen; material: SC-attached | host: Bos | place: Iran: Karaj | collected 2018-10
CCCAATCCCCAATCCCCAATCCCCAATCCCCAATCCCCAATACGAAGAATTTTTATTAATTAAAATCAAAAAATTATTTTTAATATTTAAAAAAACAAAAAAATAAAATAAAAATTATCATATAAAAATGAAAAAATAATTTAATAAAAGATATTAAACAATTTACATTTATTCTCTTAATATTAAATAAAATTTGATTTATATAAATTAATATTTAATATTTTATATTTTTTTTTCTTTTTTTCTAATTTCATTCATTTGTCTTTCTAAATCAAATAATTTAATAATTTTTTTATTCGCAAGTTCAAAAGGTGTATAACCATCATTATCATATATTGAAATATCAGCACCTTTATTTAATAACATTTCAATTATTTTTTCATTATTATTTTTCATAGCCAAATGTAAACTAGTTTCACCATAATTATTTTTTGAATTTGGATTGATTCCTTTTTCTAAAAAATATTCAACAAATTTTTCTAAATTTTTAATAACTGATAAATGTAAATTATTATTGCCATCTTTATCTTTTAAATCTTTTAATTTAATGTAATATTTTTTATTATCTATTTCATCATCATCTTCAATTTTATTTTCATCTTTAGAATTTTTTATTTTTTTAAAATAAAAAGGACCTCCACTATATTTTAAAAAACTTTTTTTAATTAGATTTGATGTGATTTTTACTGTGAATTCTTTTCCTAAATTATTTGATAAAGAATTTTTAATTTTATATTTATGTAATATTTTTTTGTTATTTTCTTTATTATTATTATTATTTTTATAATTATTATTTAAATTAGATTTATTATCTATAATATTATTATTCGTATTATCATTATTATTTATAACATTATAATTTGAATATGATAAATTTTTTTTATATAAACTATTTTTTCTACTTCTGCTTAAATTATTATAATTATTATCATTAATAATTTTTATTTTATTTTTATCTCTTTTTTTTTCATTTGATTGGACATAAATATGATTTTTATATAATCTACTAAAGACATTATCATTTTCTAATTTAACATTGGGCAATTTAAATGATTTTACATTAAATTCTTGTAAGCTCATACATTTATTTAAAACTCTTTTAAAATTTTTTTTTCTTATTTCATTTATCGGAATATAAAATTCTTTCATAGTATTTTCATTATTAGATTCTTTTTTTAAATTATTAATGAATTTTATATTTTTTTTCTTTAAAATTGTTAAATGTGTTTTTCTATTTGTTTTAAATTCATTAATTTTCTGTTTAATTTTATTTATTGTGTTTTTTTTTTCTCTTTTAAAATACAATGAATAAGAAGTTGGAACAACATTTTTTAAATTTTTATTGTTTTTATTTTGTGTTAAACGTTTTGTTTTTAAAAATAAATCTAATTCTTTATTTGCAGTTGAAGAAAACAACAAATTGTTAATTGATTGATTACAAAAGAGATCATCAATGAATTTAAATAAATTTTTATTATTAATATCTTTAATTTTATCTGTTGATAAAGGACGAGAAAGATTTAAAACATAATTATCATCGTCTTGTTGAATTTCTTTTTCAAATTCAGATAAAATTCTTGATTTTTGTAAATACAAATCTAAATAATCATTTTTTAACATAAAAAAATTATTTTTTTAATTTTATTTTAAAAATTATAATAATAATTTTAAAAATAAACGATAAAAATTAAAACAAAAAAATATAAATTTTTTTAATTAAATATAATATTAAAATAAAATGATAAAAGACGAAATTAAAGATTATTTAGTTCAAGTAACAATAATTGAAGCAAGATGCTTGAAACCAAAAACAGACGCAGGATTAGCAAATCCCTTTGTAAAAATAAAATGTGGAAATCGTCCAATTCAAACAACAGAAGTTGTAAAAGAAAGATTAGAAGCGAATTGGAATCAATCATTTACATTTGATGGTCTTCGTCTTTCCGAACAGGATTTACAAACAACTGATTTAGTAATAGAAGTTTATTCTCGAAACAACTTTTTTCAAAATGATTTAATAGGATTGTATTCCATAGGTTTAAGTACCTTATATAAAAACGCAAATCATGAATTTTACAACATGTGGGTCGTTTTATTTAATCAAGATGAAGATCCGGAAGAAGCTCAAGGATATGTTTTATTAGATGCATTTATAATAGGTCCAGGAGATAGACCACCTGTTCATGATAGAAATGAGAAGGTTAATCAGGATGTTGCTGAAGAAGATGAAGAATTAAATATTGATGAAATGACTTTCGAACAATTAAGAGCTTATCAAGAAAAACAACAAAGTTATACTATTATTGGAAAACCTATGGTTGCTAGAAAAGGTTTTCAATTAAGTTGTTATATTTTTAAATGCGAAAATTTGGCCTATTTTGGAGGAAAGAAACCTAATGCTTTTATTTCGAGTAGAGTTGCGGGATTAGTTAGAAGAACAAAAACTGTAAGTAAAAATGCTTCTCCTGTTTATAATCAAAAAATGTTGTTTCCTTGTTATTTTCCTTTTTTGAATGATAAAATTTTATTAAGAATTTGGAATGAAAAAGGTTCTTCAAGAGATGATTTTATTGCAAATATTCCTGAAGTTCAAAATAATAATGATTTTTTTAATTTGTCGAAATTAGTTGCAATGGGAGGTCGTATGCCTGCAAAGTGGATAAATTTATATGGAATTCCCGAAGAAGAAAGAAACAGTACATTTAAAAGTAAAATTATTCATCCAAAAGAAGGAACTGCTTTTATGGGAAGAATAATGTTAAGTTTTTCTTTGATTCCTCAAGAAGTTCCAATTTGTGCCACAACTCAAACAAATCCTTTTTATGAACAAGACCCTCAAAGTTATAATTTGTTTTGTGATATATACGAATTAAAATATCTAAAAGAAGATCAATATGACATTGCAGTTTGGTGTGATTGTAGAATAGGAAGTTATTCAACAGGAATAAATACTCAAAAGAAACCAACAAAAAAAGGAAATGTAAAATGGAAAGTAACTGAAGAATTAAATGAAATTACTCTTCCTTCAATAACACATATGTTCTTACCAAAAGATTATGCTCAAGTTCCTGATATTTTTATAAATTTATATACAGGTTATGGAAAAAGCAATAATAAACGTATAGGGTATATAAGACTCAAAGCAGAAGAAGTTAATCGATGGACTACTGATGCCATTCCAAGATGGTTACATTTCAAACCGTTAGATATGAATAAAGATAGTCCTGGAAGTGTTTTAATTAACCTTCAATTTATGCCGAGTTCAGAAAGTAACAAAAGAATATTTAAACAAACGGGAATTACTAAGAAATATACTTTATATAGTCATATTGTGAATGGTTTTGAATTATGTCCGAAAGAAAATATTTTAGATGAGAATTTAAAAACGTTTGTGAAGGTTCAGATAAATAATTGTGATAAAAACACGGAAAAAATAAAAACAGGAAGGTATCCATTTTGGAATGAAATAATAGAAATTACAGAAGAATTAGATTGGAAATTAGATTTCACTCCGGATGTTGTTGTTATTTTATATAGAAAAGTTTTGAAGGGTTTATTTAATAAAAACGAAGAAGTTGATGAGGAAATTGGAAGATTCACTGTTCCTGTTGTGAGTATAAGAAAAATGAAAAAATATCCTCATTATTTTAATGTGATTAAAAATAATGAAATTGTTGGAAGATTAATGGCAATGTTTTTTATTATTGAGGAAAAGCAGAAAGCAATTGGAGAGCATTTTGGTGAAATTAAAAAAATTTTAGACAATTCAAAAAAGGCGGATATTAAAGTTTTTACTTTGGGATTGAGAAATTTAGATTTCATTGCGGATATTGAAAAAACTAAATATGAAGTTCTTCTTTTGTCTGATAGTTCTAAAACTATTTTACCTAGTCAAAAAGAAGATGAAGTTCCTTTAGAAAAAATAAATCCTCCTGGTGAAAATAATTTTTTGAATATGATTAATTCATATGAGTTTAAAGATGTTGAAATTCGAGGAAATGAAACATTTCAAATTTTTCCGTTTTTGAAACTTAATTTTATAAATAAAAAGATTTTCTTTAATGATGAAAGATTTTTGATTTTTTCAATCAATGAATTTGTAAGTAGCGTTTCTGAAAACAAAAAGAAATTATACAGAGTTTTATTTGAACAAAATTTAGGAGTGACAACATTAGCTCAAGCACAGAAAATAATTCCGAAAGATGTTGTAGAAGATGATTTAATTGATTTATCTTCTTTGGGAGGGATTGATTTTCAAAATGAAAATAAAAAATATGATGATGATAATAATGATGTTATGGATTTATTAAATAAAAACAAAAAAAAAGACGAAGAAGAAGAAGAAGAGAAAAAAATAGTAATTAAAGAATATGATGGAACTGAAGATAGAAAAATGGCTCATCAAATAAAAAATTATAAAAATATGGAAATTAGTGATTTGTTTTCTTTTGAATGTAAACCTAAAGATAAAGTAAAAGAAAAAGAAATTATGAGACAATTACGAAAAGGATTTTATAGTGAATTAAGAGAATTAAGAAAAATTGAAAATCCAACAATGTTAGAAAGAAATAGATTATTAGATTTAGAAGAAAAATTTCGAGATGCAAAAAAACCTCAAATGAATGAAGCAATTTTCTATGGATTTGAAGACATTCAAGATGAATATAATTATGGTAGAGACATTTTTAAAGAAGATATTTATGAATTCCATCCTAATTTTATAATTCCATATAAAAAAAGAGATTTATATTATATTCCAAACAATCCGTTTGAAGAAAAATTTGAAACTTTAGATGGTTATTTTAAACTCGGAAAAATTTCAAATAATTTAATTAAATTTAATGTCCAAGTCAAATTCACTGAAGATAAAGAAGAAAATGATACTTCTACCGGATTAATAACTCAACAAAATCAAGGAGTTTCACCAGAAGATGAATTAGAATATTATGTTACTAAAGATTTAGCTAAATATGATATTTTTAATGACACATTTCAAAATAAATTACGATATTTATATTTCAATAAAGAAGAACAAAAACTTGATAAAGCAAATGATTTGAAATTGCCTCTCACAAGTTTGAAAGTTCGAGTTTACATTTATCGTTGTCTTAATTTAACAGCTCAAGATAATTTCGTAGGAATAATAGATTATATGGCAGGGTACAATTCATATAGTCGAGCAAATGCATATCTTCAAATTCAAATAGGTGAAAATACTTCTTCAAGAGAAAAAGGAACTAAATTCGTCGAAACAAAAGATTCTTTCGTTGCTAATACTTTATCTCCTGATTTTTATCAGTTATTTGAATTGGAAGCTGATTTACCTAAAGAATGGAAATTAACAATTAATGTTTTAAGTCATACTCAAGGAGCTGGAAGTGACACTGTTATAGGAAGCACTGAAATAGATTTAGAAGATAGATTTTTAGGTGAATATCGAAATAGAGAATTAATAAAAATGAAGTCATACGAAACTGATTTGTTAACTAAACTACAAAATCTCGAAAATGGTGAAGGTGAAAGAGATGAAAATTTAATAACTTTATTAAATAACAAATTAAGTATAGTTAATAGAAAAATCGAAGATCTCAAAGAAAGTAAAATCCCAGTTGAATATAGACCACTTAAAAAACCGGGAATAAAAACTGCTCAAGGAATAATTGAAATGTTCGTTGAGGTTCTTCCCGCAAGTAGAGCTAAATTATGTCCCCCCGCGAAAATTGAAAGACCTCCTCCCGAAGAATATGAATTACGTTTAGTCATTTGGGAAACGAGAGGTTTGCCTTATGAAGATGGAAGAAAAACTATAGATGCTATGATTACAGTTACTTATGATCCGGAAGGTTATCTTGGAAAAACTGTACAAAAACAAACAGATTGTCATTTAGGTTGTGATGATGGTAAAGCTATTTTTAATTGGAGAATGAAATTTAATTTGCAATTGCCTTGCACTTTTCCAAGACTTACTTTTGATGTAAGAGATTTTAATACTTTTGGAAGTGATGAAGCTTTGTGTAGTTGTACAATTTCTGTTAAGAGGTTGATTAAAAAATTAGTTCAAGAAGGAAAATTGGAAATTAAAAATAAGTGGATTCAATTAGGAAATAGAAATGATCCTGGAGAATTGAAAGGTGAAATTAAAATTGATTTGTATTTTATTCAAAAATATGAAGCTGATCAAAATCCTGTTGGTGAAGCTCAAGAAGAACCAAATCATGATCCTAAATTAATAAAACCAAAAGTTGGAAGAGGAATTACTGATTTTTTGAAAGGAACATTTTTAGATGTTACTCAATGGAAATTTAATTTTAGTTTATTTGGTGCTATGAAAATTATTATAATTTTGGGAATTTTGGTTGTTATATTTGTTGTTTTATTTGTTCAACCAGGAATTTTAGTTAAATAAAATAAAATAAATTTTATATTTATATAAATTTATTATATATTATTTCTTTAATATTAATTTAATTATATAATTATTTTCAAATAACTATTATTAATAATTATATTTTTATTGATATACAATTTCTATATTTTTATTACAAATTAATTTTATTAATTATTTTATAAATTAATTTCAATTATTCATCATTATTATTTTCATCATAAATTGTATCAAAAATTACTAAATTATTTAAATTAAGTTTATTTAAAATAGGTTTAAACCAAAAAAAAATTCCAAAACTAAATAAAAAAGAAGATAACATTATTTTAATAAAAAAAACATACACAAAATCTGAATACCAATGAACTAAAAAATAAGGTAAAAAACAAATAGAACTTAATAAAATTATAACTAAAAGTCTAATAAAACTTTTTAATTTTGAAGTATTATTCCATTTACAATCTCTTATTATATTTATTGAATTTGATGAATCTGTTGTTAAACTTGTTCTTAAAGAAACTACTTCTGTTATTTCATTAGAATTAAAATTATATATTAAAAAATTTGTTTTATTTTTATTAAATATAAAATAATAATCTAATTTTACACTAATTAAAGATACAATTGATGATAAAAAGAATCCAAAATAAATTATACTTCCTAAAAAATTTATTTTATAATTATTTGAATATAAATTTAAAAAACGTCTATTTGGTTCTAAGTATTCAAGATCCAAACATATATTAAATCTATGTTCATAATCATCATCATCACCGAATAATTTATTTCTATTTCCTTTATTTAAATATATTACAAAAATAAAATTTAAAAATAAAAGCACTATTAACAAAAATATAACCAATAAACAATAATAAAAATTTTTAATAATTATTTTATAAAATTGATTTCCGTTGAACATTTTTATATTAAACCCATTAAATATAAGAATATATATGCTAAGAGCAAAAAAAAAACTAAATGCAATTTGACTAAAATAATTTTGAGCTTTTATTATATTATCTATTGCTACTAAACATATAAAAAATATAAATATATATAAATATATGTTTTTCATAACATATTTTTTATTTTCATTTATAATTTTGAACAAGCAAAAAAAAAATAAACTAAATAAAAATAATTGTGTTGAAGGTAATCCAAATCCATCACAACAATACATTATAAATTTAAGGTCTTCATTTCTATCTGGATCACTTGGTTTTTCAGATATATGAGAAAATAATAGTTTGAAAAAAATTGATAAATAATATCCAAAACATATTAAATTATACAAAATAAAAGTTTTATAAATATTTAAATAATTATAAACTACTATTAAAATAATAATAAGAAAAACAACTGAATTAATACAATTTGTAAATTTAAATAATATTGGTAATTTATTTAATTCATCTTTATCATAAACAAATAAAATAAAATCTTGTAAAACTTTTGTTAGATAATAATCTAATTTAGAAATTGAAAATTTATATATGAAAAATAATGTTATAGATGATCCCATTAAAATTAAAGAAAAAATAATCCAAAATTTTCTTGGTTTTGGTTGTTTTTTAACAATTTTAGTATTCATATATTAAAAATATTTATTTAAAAAAAATTTTCTTTTAAAAAAATATAATTAATTTAATGAAATAATAATTTAAATATAATAAATAAAATCATAAAATCATAAAATCATAATAATATAAAAAACAATAAAAATAAAAAATATATTAAAAATATTAATATTTAATATAAATTTATTACCATCCACATCTTTTAATACAAGCTCTTTCTAAAATATATTTTCCTTCTTTATATTTTTCTGTTGTTTCATATGCTCTTTCGTATTTCCATCCAACTATTGCTTGACAATAAATACAATATATATCACATACCGTGTGTTTACCTGTTGTCATTTCTCTATCTTCTAATATTCCTTGATTTATATTTATTACTCTATTAAATAAATATGCTCTTCCATGACCACCCATAAATTCTTTTGATATAATTTCATTTTTTGAGGAAAGATGTGTGTTACATTTTGCACAAGAATATATTTTATCTGATTCTAAATAAAGGAGATTTAATTTACCCATTTTTTATTTATTTTAATAATAAGAATATTTTAAATTATAAATTTTAATTATATGAAAAAATATGAAAATTTTTTTGATTGTTTAATTATAAAAAAAATTCAAAATAATAATAATAATTTTTTATTAAATGAAAGTTATTTGACTTTAAATAAAGAAATCATTAATTTTTTTGATTTTTATTCTTTTTTTATATTTAATAAATATGGAAATTTAATAATGTATTATGATAATGATAATAATAATATTCAAAATCAACAAATAAATAAAAAAATTCTTAATTATATTAATATTTTAACAAAAATAGTAACTAATATTTACAAAAATTTAAATAAAAAAATAAAACAAGAAATTTTTAAATTTTATATTAATGAAAATAAAATTATAATTTATTATATATCAAATATATTTTTGGTAGGAAAATTTTCAGATAAAACATGTAATTATTTTGGTCAATTATTATTACTTCATATATATATTTCTATTATTAATTATAAATATGATTCTATTGAAAAAATTAATTTAATAAAAGATAAAGATTATATTAATAAATATAATTTTGCTGATGAAAATGAAACAAATAGTAATTCTAATAATATAAATAATATATTTTACTCCAGTTTTTCAAATACTAACATAAATGATAATAATTCAAATAATGAAAGTAAAAATGATAAATCATCTATTATTTTTCAAGATTATTTAGAATTAAAAATATATTCGAGAATATTTTTAAAATATATTATTTTACATTTTATATCATCATTCAAAAGTATTTCACAAAAAAAGCAACTACTATTATATAATATAAAATTAAAAAATTTTTATTATTTAAATATAAAATCAAAAAAAATTATGTTTGATTATAGAAAATTAAATCAAAGTAAAATTTGTAAAAATTTTAAATATTATAATAATGAATTAATTTTTAATACCATTTATGACGAAGCTTTTAAAATATATAAAAAATTTAGTGATAATTTTCCAAATAAAAACTTAAATGAAAATAAATATTATAAAAATATAAATAATTATTTTTCAAAAATAGAATTTACAAGCACTTATCCTCGTTTAAGTTTTTTTATAAAATTTTTTCCTTGTTTAGATGGAATTTTTATTATTCATGTTTATACTCAAAAAAAATTAAGTCGATCTAATAATAGTAATAGTAATAATTATTATTATAAGCATATAAATAATAAATATAGAGAATTTTTAAAAATTTTTTCAAATGGAAAAGAATTTAAATACATTGAACCAGATAAATTAACTAATATTCAAAATTTTTTCAATAATTTTTTTATGTTAAATATTGAAAATAATTACTATTATTATGAAAATAATAATGATAATAATTGTTGCTATTTTAATAAAGATTTAATTAATATAATAAATAATCTTGATAGAGATATTATTTTAAATAAAAATATTAATTTTATTTGTGAAAAAATTTTTGAAAATCTTAGAAATTATTATTATTATCTTCAAAAAATAAAAGAAAAAAATGAAAATGAAAATGAAAATTCTGAAAAAAATACTTTTAATATTAATAAATATTTTATTTTATATGATATGTTTAAAAAAAATATAATTTCTAATAAAACTTTTCCAAAATATAAAAATGAAATTAATAAAAATGATAATAAAGTAGATTTAAATAATAATCAAAAATATAATCACACAGCTCATAATTGTATTGTTAATTTTGATAGTAAAATTTCAATGAAAAATTTAAATGGATTTGATGCAAATAATTATTCATTTGATAAAAAAAATTCTGTTTCTAATTTTAATTTTGAAAATAATAATAATGATGACAACAATAATAAAATAATAAGTAATAATTTTGTTATTAATAAAAATGCAAACTCAAACACATACAGTAGTAATGCAAATACAAGTATAATTAATTTAAAATTAAGTCCAAATATAAAATATAGAAAAAGCACATTAAATTTTGATATTACTATGTTAAAAGATATTTATAATGGAACTGATAATGAAAATAACATTAGTCCAGAATTAAAAAAAAGAGTAAGTGGAATTTCTTGTATAATAGATGAACATGATAAACAAGGAAGTATGAAAGAATTTTTTAATGATAGAAAAATATCTTTTTTTGATGATTTTAAATTTAATGATAGTAGTAAAAATTCATATGTAAATATTAATAAAAGTATGATTAAAAAAAATGTTAAAAATAACAAAAATAAAATTGTTAATAGTCATAATAATAATAATTCTATTAATGTAAATGATACAGATGAAAGTCTTATTAATATTAATAATGAAAGTGGAAATAATTTATTAATAAATAAAAAAAATTCTTGTAAAATTTTAAATAAAAAAAATTTAGTATTAAATAAAAATAGTAAAAATTTTAATAGAATAGCAACTTTAAAAATGGGAAAAAATTATGAAAGAGATTTAATTTATGAAAAATTAGATTTTAATAATAAAAAAGATAATAAAAAAAAAAGTAATAAAAAAAATTTAAAATAAAAATTGAAATTTATATAAAATAAATAATAATTTATCTTCATTTATTATATATGTTTTAATTTATGTAAATAATTTATATAAATATTAGTTAATTTAAAAACAATTTTTTATACAGATCTAATTTTTCTTGTCTATTATTTTGTCATATAAATAAGTAAAAATAATTTTTAATAAAATATAATATAAATAAAATATAAAATTAATTATAATAAAATAAAACTATTTACAATATATATTATATAATGTAAAACATTTTATACAATCAAAATAATAATATTTCATTTTTTCAATTGAATTGGCTTTAACTAAATCATTAATGAATTGTTTTTTATTTATTATTCTATAATTTCTTTTAATAATTTCATCAATATTCATATATTTTTCATTTATAATTATTTTTTCATTTTCAATCCAGAAAATTAAAATAAACAAAAAATTTTTAATTTCTTCCTTATTTAAATTATATTTTTTTTCTATAATATTTATTTTATTTAAACTATTATTAATAATAAATTTTATATTTTCATTTAAATTAATTTTATAATCTTCGATATCATTTTTAAAAACTGGAATTTTTGGTTCTAAAAAATCAGTTAAATAAATCAATTCAATTTCAATAAAAATTTCATTTTCATGCATTAAAAATTTAATTTCATTTTCATAATATAAAATTATTTTTTTTAATTCATTGAAAATTTCAATTAAATTATTTTCATTTTTTTCATTAAAATAAAACTTTTTCATATTAATATTATTATCATAAAAATATTCTTCACTAATTAAATACAAACTATTTAATAAAGAAGATTGCATTGGTTTGAAATAACTTACAAGTTCATATAATTTAAATATAAAACTTCTTTCATAAAAATCTTTATCTAAAAATTTTTTATTATACATTTTCATATATTTTTGATTTAATTCCATGTCAATTTTTTCATTATAATTTACAAAAAAATCAAAAAAAGAATTTTCTTTTTCATCTATTGTAATATTTGTTGAAAAAATTGAATTCGATGAAGATTTTAAATCATCATTATTTTTATTATAATTTAAAATATTAATTTCTTTAAAATTTTCATTTTTATTATTATTATTTTCATTTTCTTCTTCTATTTTATTATTATTATAATTTGATAAGAAATTTCCATATCGAAATTCATCATATAATTCTTTTATTTTGATTAAAATGTTATTTTTTTTTCTTTGTTCTCTTTTTTGCAAAAAAGTTGGTTGAATTAATCTTCCATCAAAATTTGAAGTTTCTCCTGTTTTTTGAAAATCAACTTCTATGCTATGATAAAAAGCAAATTTTTCTAATTCTTCAGAATCTTTAAAAGTTAATTCATAACAATTATTTTTTTTCATTAAATTACTTACATAAGATAAATAATTTCTATTAACATTTGGTAATTTATAATTACTGTGAAAATAAATATGTAATTTCAAACAATTTTCAATAAAATTTTCATGATCAAATTTATTTGTAATAATATTTTTATTAAAATCATTTGTTGTTACTTTTATATAAGAATTTCTAGTTCTTTTTCCATTTTCATTTAAATGATATTTATCATTTTCTATTTTTGAATTATTTTTTATTATTCTAAATCTATTTGTATAATCTCTATGTTTAATATGTAAAAAACTTTTTTCCCAACAAACCCAATAAATGTCTCCATCAAGGTCACTACCTGTAATTTTACTAGGCAAAGGAACTTTTCCTTTGCTTGGAAAAACTATCACATTTTCACAAAAACTTTGAAAATATTCTGAATGAATTCCTTTTACTTTTTGTAAATCATAAACACTTAAACATGGATTTTTTGTTATTAAAATATCACCTGTGATTATTTTTTTTTTACCATTTTCTTTTTTTATTTGAATAAATATTTCGTTTTCATTTAATATATTATCAAAATCACATACACCTATAAAAAAACCACAGTTTTTTAAATGAAATCTGTATTTTTTTGATATGTTACTTAAACGATTATAAATATATGTGCTTCTTGCTATTTTTGACATATATTTTTTGTGAATGTTAAGTAAACAATTTTCTTTTTCTATTGATGTTAAAATTTTATCTAATTTTGAATCTGAAAAAGGAATTTTTTCGCTTTTTACTAAATTATAATTACGATAATTACAAATTTCCTTTTTTGCAAATTTAAAAATTTTTTTCTTTGAAATTCCATTTAATATCAATAAAATTATAATTTGAAGATTTAAATATCCACTTGAATATTTACTAAATCTTATTACTTCTAAATCATTTGAATTTTCACAATTAAATTTAACCATTGAATTTGTTAACATTATTTTTTTTCCTTGAATTTTTTTATTTACAAATAAAACTCCTTTTGCACCTTTAAATCTTATTTGAATTGCACTTGCAAATTCACCTTTATTTAAAGAATTACAAACATCTTTCATTAAATCATATGAAATCATTCCACATCCATCGTTATATATATTTTCATTATATGTTATATCATTAATAATATTATATTCAAATTCTCCAGAAAAATTATTTGTTGAAGTAAAATTTTGACTTAATCTCGATAAAAATTTAGAAAAACTCATTTTTCCATAACCTAAATTTTTTTTCCCTAATTCATTATAATATGAATTTGATTTTAAATTAAATTCATTTTCTTCTAATAACCATAATGTATTTGCTCTCATGCAATTTGTAGGATTTAAAAAAAAATTATATTTTTTATTTGCTAAAATTAAACCATTTTTGAATATTATTTCATAAATTTTAGAAATTTTTGAAATTTCATTAAATTTATTAAAATTATTATGATTCGTATACAATTGACAATCATAATTATCTTTAAATTCACATTTAATAAAATTATCATTATTAAAATAAAGTCGAAGAAATCTGCTGCTTTGATGTAACATTTCTTTTTTAATTACAACTTTTGTTGGTGTTATACTTACATGTTTAAGTATAAAAAATGTTGATGAATTAGTATTATTATTATTATTTGGTAATTTATTTTCATAATTGTTTTGTTTGGGATAATAAACATATTTTTTTATCATAAAATCATTTCTAAAATTTTCATAAATACTAATCACACTTTCGAATTTTTTTTTTTGAAGATTTTGACAAATATTCGCATATGTTATGTATTTTTTATCAAAATCTTCATTACAATCTTCATTAATTTTTTTATCTAAAATTTCAATTTTTTGTATAAAAATATTTTTATCTAAAAAATTAATTTTTTCTAATTCAATTACACATTTATTTAAAAAAAATATTTTACTTTGAATATTAATTATTTCAATGTCTTTAACTTCATTAATAAAAATATTTCTATAAGGACAATCAAAATTAAATAAATTATTTAATTTATTAATATTTTCTTCTAAAAAAGGAGAAATTATTTCATTGTTTTTATTCACATAAATTTTTGGTGAATTTGAAAAGGAAATTAAAATATCATTTGAATTTTTTATTCGAATTAAAAAAGGATAATTATCAATTAAATTATAAGCTAATGTTATTTTTTCATTATTATTTTCTTTATTTATATTTTCATTTTTATTATTTTTAATATAAAAAGAAATTTCAAAAAATTTTGAATGTTTTATTTTTAATTTACTTTTTTCTATTTCAATTAGATTATAAAAATTTAAATTCGATTTTTCTAAAAAACCAAAATTTATTTTTTTTTCTTCTTCAAAAATTTTTGTAGAAAAACTTTTTTTTATAAATTCATCTGCACTTTCACATAAAGTATCTTCATATGAATTAAAATCATATTCAAAAAAATTTTCAATATTTAAATTATTATCATCTTCTTCATTCATTTTTTATATAAAAAAAATGGAATTGAAGTTTATATTATAAAAATAAAATATTAAAAATAATTGTTTTTGTTTATAAAAAACATAAATTTAGATTTAAAAAAAATAGGAAAAAATAATTTAATTTATTTATTATATTATTGTTAAATTTAAAAGAAATTTTCTGTTTTTTAATAACTTAAAATATTTTATGTTAGTTAATACCATAAAATTAAAATTTAAATTTAAAAATTGAATTATTTTTATTTTAATTTAAATTTTATTTAATAATAAATAAATTTTAAGTTTTATAAAATAAAATTAAATTTAAATTTAATATTTAATAATTTATTAATTAATTATATTTTTATTAATTATTTAAAAACACTAATTTTCATTATTTTATTTGTTGCTTCAATTTCTCCATTTTCATTTTTTACATATAAATTTAAAAAATAATTTCCTGCTTTAAATTTAAAATTTTCATTAAAATATATTGTTATATCAAATTTTATAACTTGATTAGTTTCTATTTCATTTCCATCATTTAAATTTATTTCATTAATATAAAAAGGTTCATTAGTTTGCTTTATAGAAAATATTTTAATATTTTTAAAATTTACTTGTCCAGTGTTTTTAAAACGTGTTTGACATTTTAAAAATGGAATATTTTGAGATTCAATATCTTTTAAAGACACTGATAATATATCTATATAATTAAATTCACATCTTATAAAAGCACTATTGGATTGTTCATATGTATTTGTTAATGAAAGATTATTATATTCAGATGCTTTATTATAATTGTTGTTATAATTATTATTATTATTTAAATTGTTTGAATAAAATTTATATGTATTTAAATTATCTTCAATAGCATTATATATTTTTTTTATTTCTTCATTATGTGTTATTTTAAATTTTTCATATTCATTTTTTATAACATCAATTTCATTTTTTAAATTTTTTATTTCAAATTCCAAAGCCTTATTTTTAGTATTTAATTTTTGAATTTCATTTTTTAATATATTAATTAAAGTTTTATCATTTTCAACTGTGATTACTTCTAAATATTTAAAAAATGGAGCTTTTAATAGATCTTCTAAATTACTTATATAATTTAAATCAATTTCAATATTTTTAAAACCATCTAAATGGACAATATATTTTTCAATCATATTAATTTGAAATTTATTTTTAATTTGATTAATAAAATTTTTAATATTTCCATCATAATTAATAGATGATTTAATTTCTTTATATTTAACTGTCTTCAAATTATTTGACATAATCAATTTTATAATAAATAGTAAATTAAAAAAAAATAAATATTATAAATATAAAATTTAATTTAATATTATATTAATATATTATTGTTAATAATATTAATAAAATAATAATTATTAATATTTGTTCAAATAAAAATATAAGATTATTAATAATATATCATAAATATTTATAATTTTAATGAATATCATTTTCATGTTCATGATCACATGCAATAAAACTTAATCTTTTTATTTGTGTATTATCTTCAACTTGAATTGTACAATGATGAATTCCATATTTTTTACATAATAAGGTTGCTTGTTCTAAAGTTTTTTGAGGTAAATCACTTAATATATGTAAACTTATGCTAGGTCTTCCTATACTTATATTCCAAATATGAATATCATGAACATTTACAACACCAACAACTTTTTGTAACTCATAATATAATCTTTTAATATCTATATTTTTTGGAGCTGCTTCCATTAGAACATTTAAACAATCACTACTTACAGGAATTGTGGTACATAAAACTATTATTGCAAAAATAAATGTACAAATTGGGTCGAAAATTCTTATTCCTGGATGTGTATCTTGAAATAAATATATAGTAACTGCTGCTATCAATACTCCAAGACTTTGTATCATATCTCCTAATATATGAATATATGCTGCTCTTATAACTGGATTAGCATCTTTTTTATTATTTTCTTCTATATATTCTTCTCCTTCTAATAATGGACTTTGTAAATCTTCTTGAATCTCATTTTCATTATAATCTTTTATTCCTTTTCCTTCCATTGCATTTGGAACAGGATTGTATGCTAAAACTTGACTCATTATGATATTAAATATTAAACCACATGTTGCAATTCCCATCATAACTAAACCAACAATTTCTCTTGGATGAAATATTCTATCTATTGCTTCAGTTATGAGCCATATTGTTAATACCCATATTATTAATATTGAACTTAAAGATCCGATAATTTCACTTCGATGATAACCATATGTTAAAGAAGGATTTGCTGGACGAGTTGCAATAAATAAAGAAAACATTGAAATTAAAAAACCTGCTAAATCTGATAATAAATGTGCTGCATCTGTCATTACTGCTAATGAACCTGCTATATATCCTCCAATAAATTCAATGGTCATAAAAGTAAAACAAAAACAACATATTTTTATTAATTTTGAAATGGCTGCTTTATTTTCTTCTCTTATTTTTTCTTGAAAATCTGAATGTTTAAAATGGACATCTAAATCTTCTTTCTTATTTTTATCATTATTAGTAGACATAATAATTTTTTAAATTTAATTTTTCATAAATAAATTATTATAATTTATTTTATGATTAATTATTTTATTTTGAATCATTAAATTTAAAATATTGATTTATAAAAATTATATCATATTAAAAATTTATAAAATTTGGGGATTGGGGATTGGGGATTGGGGATTGGGGATTGGGGATTGGG